>OGRO01000081.1_pt1 | contig 98157 bp, 119 predicted proteins | sample 1553451 | NCBI WGS metagenome assembly OGRO01 (sample SAMEA2580021, study PRJEB22360) | human gut metagenome | reverse complement strand
TAAGCTGGTCACGGTAGAGATTTGTAATTATATAGTGCGTAGGTGCAAAGAATTTGAACGAATATTTAGCGTATCTCTCGTCCGACTCAAGCAGAAGAACATCGCCCTTTACCTTACCGCCGAATGTGCAGTTGGATAATATTATCGCTGTAACTCCGGCTATCTGATTTGAGCCTTCTTTATTCCAAATAACCTTTTTTCCCGATTTACGCATTACCTGTGCGATCATCTCAACGGTCGATGTCTTGCCGTTGCTTCCTGTAACCGCAATGACCTGTTCTGGCTGCTTCACCCTCGACAGTACATCGGGGCAGATTTTAAGTGCTATATCGCCCGGCAGACTGCTGCCCCTGCCGATAAGTTTAAGTAAACACTTCGACACTTTGCAAGCAAGTATCGCTAAGAACATTCTCATACTTTATTACTCCTTATGTAGTATGTACTTATTATAGCACAAACAGAGAAGTAATTAAAGCGATTTTATAAAATTTTAGTCTGCTTGCCAAAATGCCGATATTGTTGTATAATTTCTGAGAATAAAGCAAGACGAATTTTTTGTGTTTTTTATTGTATAATTTGCATAGATGACAATATGAGTTATAACTTTCAGAGTTATCTAATAAAAGTAAGAACCCACCCAAAAGTTTGGGTGGGCTATTTTATTGCAATTTTGAAATTGATTACACCATACTCCAATCTTTTTCAAATCCTCTTGGAGCAAAAAAACCTTTTATACAATTTGGGTTTCTTACACAAATTTGTATATGAGACTGTTCCCTAAATCCCGATGTTTCATAAATCGGATTGCCTTCAAAAAACACGCCTCTCACAGAATCAAAAGGACGCTCTTTATTCTTAGCTCTCTCTGCGTGCAAGTCTTGAATTACAGCACTATCTAAGTACCTCAACAACAAATCGGTGTTTCCTTTAATGTCTTTGTTTATGGGTATGGTTGCTTCTACAATTTCAAGTTTTGATACAAGTATTCCATATTGCTTTTTTAACATCTGGATACTGTAGCTGTCTAAAAGATTTAAACAAAATCCAAGATCAATTACAGCTCCAATAACAGCAGGTTCTTCAATATGTAATTTAGGATTTGTTCTTCCTGATTTAGCCCATTCCCAAGCCCTTTCAAGATTATGTTCCCAAAAATACATTCCGCTTCCAAGCCAATCGTACTCATTTTTGCTTAGTTTAAATGGTTCATGTTTATATAAAATTTTTTCATATACGCTCTTATCACAACCATGAAAACCAATTACAATGTTTGGAAGAGTAGAATACATGAGATGAGCAGATTCATTATTATTCATCTTCATGTCATTCCTTGCCACTATAAATAGCTGTTAGTTGTCCATCTTCATCCAAAATTCCAGCTTCCTGCAACTCTCTCAATATTGAAGTTCTATCAATTGTATAACCCTTTGCTTTGTTTTCTTGCACTTTTTTAAGTTCTTGAATCCTTGAATCTTGTTTTTTGATAAAAGCAATAGTTTCTCTATGTTCTATCTCTATTATTTTTTCAATAATTATTGCCATACTCTCATCCTTATTCTCTTTTTTAAACATACTATCACCCCTTATGGCTTATTATAACCCATAAAAAGCGGATTTAACGTCGAATTAAATAAAACTTATTATTGCCCTCCCAAAACGCAACGTTCATATCTTTTTCCTTATGCTTATAATAACACGGAAAATTGCGGTTGACAATACTTTGAACTATTTTTCGCCTTATTTTAACTATAATTTTGTGTAATTTGTGCATATTTCAATTCTCCGTTTGCTCATTTTGTACAGTTTTCTTACATATATATTATTCACGTTTTCTCTGTTTCTTTCCACTTACGGCTAAGAGAAGTCCTTGTCATTTTTAACGATTGACAAATCGTAGTACGGACTGTATATTATTATAGCATCGTTTCATATAACTATAACCGGCAGTTGTCAGTCTCTGAGGGCTTACCATATAATTTATTTAGGTCTGTCCCTGCGAACCCACCGAGTTTATACATTGTTACTTTACCTATTTAGTTTCCTTATAACAGGGTAGTAGTATAAGTTTTACGGTTTTCCTCGCATATTGTGCCTTCGTTTATCGTATGTATTCATACTTATCATAGTCTAAACTCCCCTATCGGAGAGAACTCCTATGATGTCGGTAATTTCAAAACAATTTGATTAGTATGCCACTAACATACTAATGCCGACATCTTTTATTCCGAGAAATGCTCCTAATCCTGCACCTGCTGTGGGGAATAATCCTAAAAATCCTGTAATCTTGTCAAGACCATCGGCAAGGAGATTTACAAAGTCAAGAACTCTCTTCATGTCTTCTATATTAAAGAGATTTTGAGCAATTCCAGTACCGGTTTCAGATAAATGATTTAATTTATATTCTATGGAGTCCATAGCTACACTTAATTCTGCATCGGCAGAGCCAGCACTATTAGCCATATCATCCATTGCTTTTTCTGCTGCACTGAAATTTGACAATACAGCAGCACCTATGTTAGCCCTATGCTTACCAAACATAAGTTCAAGTGCCTCTGCACGTTTTTTATCGGAAAGATTGTCCCATACATCGCTTATTTCTTTTAAGATTTGGTATGTACTTTTGTAGGTGTTGGCATCTTGCATTATAGATACACCTGTTAAATCATAAAGATCACTCTTTATGTTTTGAAGTGTACCGTCTACTTCTTCCCCTTCTTCTGAGATCCCACGAAGTCGTAGTGCAACCGTTTTAAAACCATTGCCAACGTTTTCATCTTGTGTTATTTCAAAAGCAGCAGTTTCAAGGGCTATTGTTTCTTCTAAAGTGTTGTTTGCTTCTGCCATAGCCGAAACAGAATCTTGTAACATATTTACTATGTTTGTATTATCTAACGCAAAATTGTTACCAACTATGTTTATAGGCGACATAATGCCATCTTTAACATCGTCAACATCCATTTTATACGCTTTCATAACAGATACAAGACCGTTCGTTGCTTCCTCTGAAGTCATACCGGGTGAAATCAATTTAAACTGTGATGAAAGTTTAGCCATTTGTGTACTTGCTTCTGCTGTACTATAACCAAGACGAGACCAAGCACTTGCCTGATTGATTATTTCTTCAGTGGTGACCCCCATCTGTTTAGCCACATCGTTTGCATCATAATAGAACTGCTTTAATTCATCACTCGTCATTGATGTAGTTTTACGCAAATCTACCAATGCGGTGTCTAAAGAAACAACTGTAGACACACCTTGTCTAACAGCCGTAATTCCTTGCATTACAATAGCCGTAGCACTTGTCCAATAACTAAAAGACTGCATTCCTTGCTTAATAGTATCAAAGAATGAAAGCCCTAACTTTCCAGCTCTCCTTGCAGCGTTTTCTATGCCATTAAGTTCTAAACCTATAGCTCCAAAATTTTCTTTGGTGACACCAGCCTCATTGTTCAAATCAGAGAGCATCCTTTTTAACTCTGTTCCCCATTTACCGTGAGTTGCAGTATTTTTATCATAAAAACTCTGTATCTTCTGTTTTAACGAATCCACCTGAGAAGTCTTAGCCAAACTTGCGTTCATAGAAGCAATTGAACTTGTAACAGTTTTTATCTCGGCATTTAGCTGTTTTTCTGATTCGATAAGTGCTTTTTGATTAGCTTCTGTATTACCGCCATCTTTGTTAAGCGTTTCATAAGCTACTTGCAAATTGGATAAAGCCGTAGACAAATTTGTTGTACTAATTCTTGCTTGCCCGTTGCTTGTAACCCACAGGTTTGTTTTTGCTACAAGTTGTTCAACTTTTGCACCATAAGTGTCGGTATCTAATCCAAAACTGATTTTATCAATCTTTTTTAGTCTATTTGCTTCTGTTACGAGTTCTTCAATCTGTTGCTTTGCAGATTTTAAACCTTTTACATCGCCAATCTGAAGATTTTTGAATGTAGATTCAAGATTATCAACTTTTGCTTTAAATTCATCAACATAAATTCCTTGCTGTTCCCATTGTGACTTTAGTTTTGAAACACTATCAAGAGATTTATCAACCTGAGAAGTATATGCTTTATTGTACTTTTCTTGTGAAATTTTTACTACATTATTAAGCTCTTTCTGCTTATCATCACTATTAAGTCCCTTTTTATCAATCTGCCCTTGATTATAAGAAACTCTGCTTGCTCTTTTCTTGGCTTGCTTATTTAGTTCCTCTGTTTGTTTTTCTCCAGCACTAAGAATTTGTCTTTCAATATCAAGCTCTTCTTTAGCAGATTTTGTCTTATTCTTATAATAAGTGGTCTGTTCTGCCATTTCTTTCTTTTGAGCATTAAGGGCTTCTCCAGTTTCATTAGATAAATTTTTAGCCTCATCTAAATGGTGAACATAAGATTCCGCACCTTTAATAATGTCATCTGGAAACAAAAGAGATTTTTCTTTATCTGATATTTCTACTAAAAAGTTGCGAGTTTCTTTTAATTCCCCATTTGTCTGTTCAATATTAACTCTAAAAGACTTTAATTCACCTGTATCAAATTTCTGATTGGTTATCTTAACTTGCCCAAATTCTTGGTACTTCTGTTTGATTTTGTCTAACGTTTTAGCAGCATCCACAAAACCATTTTCGTCCAACTCAACCTTGAGCGGGGCACTATCTCTCATGGCACTCCATAATTCTTCAAAAGACCTCTTAGATGTTGCTACAGCATTAGACACAGCTTGAGTAACGCTGTTGCTTATCTGTTGTCCAATTTTTTGCCCAACACTCTGTGCTTGATTACCCACGTTTACATTTATGTTACCAATTTTAATGCCTTTCAAAGCAGAATTAATCTGATTTACAAGTCCATCTAAAGTAGCTTTATCTATTGTAATATCTTTAAGCCCAATCTGTAGATTATTGAGCTGTGAAGTTATATTTTTTGCAGTATCAGGACTTATTTTAGCTTCAATTTCTAACTTGCCGATATTGCTCTTTATAGCGTTTATGTCTTTATCAATCTGTTCTTTGCTCTTGTTTATGTCAAGACCAGCCAAAAGACTTATATTAAAATCATTTGCCATATTTTTTGCTCCTTTCTTTAAATTGAAAAAGCTCTTCTCAAAAGAAAAGAGCAGTATTGCTTATTTAATTGGTAAACCTACCTTTATACAATTTTTTTTGAATAACTCTAAAATTCCCTTTTCGCCACCTAATTCAGACAAAGATTCTTGCCAATATCTATGTTGTCCTTTGACTGTGTAACCGTGTGTTCCGCTATCAAACGCTTCAAGAACTTGTTCACCAGTTATAGCATCATATTTTTTGCTTTTTCCTTTGACTACAAAACCACCGTCATATCTAAAATTTAAATATTCATCATCCCAGCCACACCAAAATTCAAAACCGTTTTTAAAGGGAGTAACATCACTCTTTTTCAATTCGTTTGCCATCTGATGTGTTCTAACATAATAATCAGGAGTAGCCTTATCAGGTGGGCTAAAAACATCTTCAGAGTAATATTCAAGGACTTTCAAAGCTATAGTGTTTGCTATTTCATCTCTCGTTAATTCAAGAGCCTTTATTATGTATTTGTTTATCTCTTTTTGTAAGTCGTTCATATTGCTTATTGGCACAAAATCACCCCAATAAAATGTCCATTTTAATTATCTTTATCGTTATCCTTCATGGTATTAATTACTGAATGTGAAATAATCTTTTCTCTATCCTCTGGGGACAACGAAGCCATATATGTAAAAATCTCTACGATTCTACTTTCGTTTGTTTTAAGAACTTCTGCTAAATTGGAAAGAATAATCTTGATTACTTCCTCGCCACTAACGTTCTTAGATGCCTCAATCGTCTTATTGACAAAGTTAAGCACATCTACTCCCTTAACTGTAATCTTATTAATAGTGGGTAATGTGTTAGCCATAATCTTAGCAAGTTCTCTCTTTGCTATCTTCTTGTTTCTTCTGTATTCCTTATTTGCTTTTATATTTTCAAACATATTTTAATTCCTTTCATATAGTCATTTAAGTAGTTTTATTGTTAGCTCTGTACGTGGATTTTCCTTGTCTACATAACATTCCAAAGTCAACCGAGTTATATGTCTACTGTCATCATCTATAATCATTCCACTCTCTGTAAGCCCATCCAAAATAAATTTAGGCACAGAGTTGTCAATGTCGTGTCTCCGATTAGTAGGGTAGTAGACCACTTGCGAAATTTCACATTTGTTAATATGAAGTTCCGAAAATCCCAATTGCGTTATGTACCATTTGATAAAATCTTTCCATCGTTGTTTTAAGGCATTCATCATAGGTCTTTTCATAATCATCCATACATTAATTGATTCGTGATACGGATGTGCAATTGGTTTCTTCTTTGCCTTTGGATGTTGTAGAAAATAGTATCTGTTATATTCCTCTAAAACAGAGTTGTCTATGACAAGGTTATACCTGTCTTTCTCTCTTTTCATGCTGTAAAATTTCCCACTGCGTATCGTGTTCTCTCCACTTCTTGAACAAACGCAGAGTAGGTTCTTTCAAGAACACATAAACTATTCTATCATTATATCCAGCTTCATTCCAAAGAGGGAACACGCCCTGTGACATATAAAAATAACACTGTTTCGGATTGAGAAGCCTTACCAACTCCTCCCCACGATACTTGTCTCTTAAAAATCCCTGTAAATCAAAATCTCTTATTTCCATTTAATCAATCCTTTCTGTTTTTTACAAATAAAAAAATGAGGATATACAGCGAATTGCATATCCTCATTTTCAATTCGCTTAATAGTTAGCCCTTCTTTTCGGGTTTCTCAATTTTTGTATTCCTTGCTTCTGCTTTTAAAACAGAACTCCAATCAGCCTTTACAGGCTTAAAAAGCATCTTGATTACCTCAATATCTGAGTAATGCTTGTCTTTGTTGTCAGCATAAAAATATCCCTTTGAGTCATGCCCAAAGAGATATTTTTTTTCAGCCGAAATCTCATCGGGAGGAGTAGCAATACAAGAATACTTGATTTCTACCATATAAAAGCCTCCTATTAAAATTATTCGATTGTGCTCCAAGTCATCATGTTGCCTTCGCTATCACCCATAATATCCCATACTCATATCATTATTAACTGTAAGTTTTTTATCTTACACTCTGAGGCATTAAACCTATTTTCATCGGATAGTTGTTTCTATCCCAGATTAGCATAACTTTTAGCGTATAATTTCTGCAATTATAATTGACTCGCTGTGCGAACTCTTGCGATTATTATATTCTTATCGTCACAGATAAGGTTCAAATCGTATGCGTTGCGTGTGTCTATAGTATTAAGTATAGACTTCCACTCTGATTATGGAGTCACCCACTTTCCAGATTTCTTTCGCACTAATTATTCCAATCCTACTCGTCAATTTCGATTGGAACGACATAAAATAGTTGCAAGACTTATTAAGCAACTATTTGGTTTATCTCAAGGGTACAGATGTTATCAACATCCATTGTAAGTGTAGCGTTTGACTGGGGCTTAACATTGTGCAACTTAAACTGTACGAAGTTATCAGCCTGATCAGTTCCTTTAAGAGCAGTATCGCCGTAAATTCTGTACCCACCGGGGAATGATACATTATCAATAACAAAAGACTTAGCCACCTGATCTACAAAGTAGTAACAAGCTACATAACCATCTTCCGCAAAAGTTGATGTATTAAATGAAAGTGTACTACCACTTATTGAATATGTATTTTCAGTAGTAGCAGGTGTTCCAATCTTCTGTTCAGCAACATGAGTCAGTTTATCATCATCCATTACCTTAAATACCTGAAGAGTACCTACTTTAGGTGTACCAGTAAGTGTTGCAGAACCACTAGTAACCTTCAGAACCTCTCTCTTAGCCCACGGTACTGTGTCGTTGCTAAACTTTGTACCAAAAAGCAGAGGAATAATATCCATAGGGAATACTTCCATAGTAGTTGTAAATGTACCTTCACGGTTTGAGTCAAAACGTACTGCTTTAACATTCTTATTCATTGCAAACACGCTGTCTGACGAGAACTCCATTGTGGACGTCTTAGCATAGTTTACAAACAGATCAACCTTACCGGTCTGGGCATTTTCTACACGCAGATTGGCACAGTCTTTAAGTGCATATAACATATAATCACCATTTAACCTTTCTATAATTTTTTACATAAAAAATAGCCCGTGATTATTCACGAACCATAAGTTTTGAGTGCCAGTGATTCTTATCTGAAATAGATTTACCGTCACCAGACACTAAGCATATTTTCAAACTATCATCATACGTTTTTACGTTTACGATAGCTTTATAACAGTTCATTATCTTCCATAGAGTCCATTTCTCAATTTCTTCTATTGGAAGATGATATTTTCCACCATATTCGATTATGTTCAAAATATCGTATATATGAATCTCATTTTCGGATTTGCTTTTAGCACGTCCTTTCTGAAGTTTTTCCCATATATCACGTTGCCTTGCTGACATATTCTTAGGTGGTTTCTCAATTTCGATTTTGCTTTTTGCATTTATCTTCATAATAACTTCACAAACATCGTCAAAATTGTTTTTGTCAATAACAAAAGGCTCTTTATCTTCAAATCTGATATGTATTTCAGAAACGATTTTCACAACGTCTTTTGCCTTGCAAAACAGTCCTAAAATTACCCCAACATATTGAGATAAAGTTTTATCTTTCAATATAACATCTTCAAACAAATTAAGAGAGTTAAGTTTTTCTGCGTCTCCCTCAAGACATTCTTTCGTCATTAAAAAAGGCATTAAGCATTTCTCAAAATTATCTAATCCAATCGTATCACATATTTCCCCAAACGAAATAGGATATATTAAAAGCCCATCACAATTGATAGGCTTCATTCTTATAAGTTCAAGATAATAGTTATGTGCCATTTTTGCTCAATTTCCCATAGTCTATCATAAAATCTGAACAAGTATATATCATATTTTTACCAAAATAATCGGCATTTGGGTAATTTGAAGTAATTGGATTATAAGATAAAGGAACTAATGTTCCTATACCGATATTAACGGCTTTACTATAGTTTAAAATCTCTCCAATCAAAGCAACCATTATGTCTAAACGATTACCAACATAACCGAGAGATCTATATTTTCTCTTAGTAGCACTATCTAACTCTAAATTATCTTTGTGGCACATAACATTCAAGGTTATTACAAGCTCTTTTGTGTTTGGATTAACACTTTTTATGTTTGTGTCCATACATATAGAATTGACCGCATCTGTCATTGTAGTGTAGATAAACGGAACATCGAATAACCTTCCGTTCAGTTTTACATATTCAACTTTACGATTTTTACCTGTTCCAGTGTACGTTTCATATTCACCACCAATGAAATTTTCGTATTTCTCAAAACGATCATCGTCCAATACGGGCATCATAATATCCATTAAAAGAGAACTTTTATCGCCACTAAACATCAGTAAATTGCAGAGTAACTCCTTATATGCCCCAAGACTTTTATAATCGTATGTAGCCATATTACCACACCTCCGCAACTTCTAATTCTATTTCGTTTGATTGCCCTGTGTATTTACTCATACAATGGATAATTATTTTTTCGCCATAAGCAGTACAATTTTTGGCAAGAGAAATATTCAAAGTATTCCCATTCTTCTTTATAGTCAAATATTCGTCTACATTAGAAGTTATAGTCCACTCATATTCAATTCCATCAATCAGTTCATTATCGTCCTTATCGTAAAGTTGAGCCGTAATTGTGCTAACTTTATTTGTAGGCTTGATTTTCAGACTTGAATACTCAATTTCTAAATGCCAATCATCTGTGTTAGTTTCTTGGTTTTGCGGTTCTTTGTAATCACAAATCCAAACCTTTTTATCGTCCCCAAAATCAACCAATTTGTCACAATCAGACTTGAAAGCATCAAATGACAATGTGAGTATTATTGTGCCACCACGATTAAAATACTCATAATTGTTAAGATTCACCTTTCTATTTGATAAAATATAGGTATCGGGTTTATCCGAATCATCAAAGTCAATAGCAAATCTCATATCACGAGCAAGTTTTTTAGTTTCACTATCAACAGGCAACGTTAAGCCGTATTGATTATCACCAATAACAAGAAAATTATTGCCTGTAGTACCAGCAGAATATTTTGTAAAGTCCTCACTGTACGCAAATCTCTCAATAATCTTGCCCTCTGAGTTCTGCCAACGTAAAGGTACAGTACATAAATACATATACCCTGAATGATTGGTTTTATCATCTGGATCAAGTCGTGTTACAAGCCATATTTGCCCTTGCCATTCAATATAGTCACCGAGATTGAATGGCTGTGAGTTTTTAGACTTGATTTTCTTTTTAAAAGTATTTCCGTCAGTATCCTTTACTATAATGAGTTCAAAAGGCTCACCATTTCGTTTCACAACGTGATAATCTATATTCCCATCAAAGTTATTATCTATCTGCCTGTTGAGTAAATATAAATCGGTTTCTTGTTTGCTTTTAGAGTTATAAGTGTTATTTATTTTCTGAAAATAAGTTATATCCATAAGTCACCACCTTAACCGTAATCGTATTGGCTGTGATCTATGGTTTTTCTTTTTCCCGTTTCTCTGTCTGTTGCTATATAGCGTGAAATCTTGTTAATGTTTTCTCTCTTAATATTTGCAAGCATATCCTCAAAGGTCTTGCGTTCAGAACTAGGAGAAAACTGATTTAAGTCACTTGGGGTCATTCTTATTTTGAATGCCTTTAAGAGTGCTTCGTCACGCTCAAAATAAACCTCATACATAAGCGAAGAAATAAGTCCTATTTCCCGTTGTGTCAGTTCAAAGTTAAAAGCCTTGTTTTCTATATCATAATCATAGAAGTCCACATCGGGTTCACATTTTGACATCAGTAAATCTACTGCATCACAAATATATCCAGTTGCTTGTTCTGTAACAAGGTCTTGCACTTCGAGGACAGGCACATTATAATATGCAAAGAAGTCAGCATCCTTTTCTATACGTTTCAGAAAACGAGAAATTACTGTATCAAAAGAAGTTGTCTGCCCCATTTTGACACCTCCTGTTAAGATGACTTCTTAGGAGGTCTGCCAGCCTTCTTCTTAGGGACTTCTACATCAATTTTTGTTGTGTTAGAATCTCCGACAGAATCCGAAGTCTGACTTGCCATTAACTTTTCCATCATCTGTTTCATCTGTTCAATCTGTTCTTGCAGTTTTACGTTCTGTTCCGAAAGTTCTTTGACCTGTTCATTTGAAACCTTCTTTTCTTCAACTCTAGGATTGAGAACAATAGATGTTATACGCTGTCTTTTCTGAAGTTCATCATATCTACGATCAACAACACTCTTTACCTTGCTTGAAATATCAACCCCCTCACTAAGAAGTTTAAACATAACAATTCTAACTCTGTCAAAGTAAGTAATGCTCGTTACGTCAAGAATCCTCTGTAATCCCTCCATTGTAGGATTAGTGAGGATTTCCCTTATATCTTCGTTAGTAAGAATGTTTCTCCAATTAGGTACTCTAAGGGCAGTGAATATTTCTTCTTTCTCATCTTCGTTGAAAGTGAGCCAACCAGTAACAAAAATATCTGTATTACTGCAAATGTACTGAAGTTCACTTATCGGTATATCTTGCATTGTAGGATTAATACCGTCCCTTGAAGCATTAAACTTGTAATGTTCTTTTGAGCTATCTACAAAAACATCATTCTCATTATAATTGAGAACAGTTATATTCTGTAAATCAATTTTGGACATAATTTATACCCTCCTTTACATTTAATGTGAGTTGGACAAATTAGTCCAAAACCAACCCACTGGTTTTCCCAATTATATTTAAACAAAGGAAGGCGGTTGGGTAGACCGCCGTATCGTGAGCGACACTATCCTTTGCTTATAACATAAAAATAGACGGTACTATTAGTCTGTAAGCACCATCTTGCAACAGTTCTCAATGTTAGTAATGCCAACAGAGTATGTGAAATCCTTAACTCTGATTATTACCTTTTCGTTGCTGTTATCAAAATCCTCATATGTATGCAGTTCACCCTTCATATCAAGGTCGCCAACTATACCAGCAACACCATAAATACGCTTGTCAGGAAGAAGAAGCTGACCCTTACCTGTCTTTCTAGCACCTGAGATGGATGCGATTCTAACACCGTCAAGGAACTTAACCAGACCATATCTGTTAAAGTCATCCTTCTGCTTTTCAGAAAGATAATTCTCATAGCCACTCATTCTGTAAAGTTTCTGAGCATACTTGCTAAGACATACTGCAACAGCATCGGGGTTTCTGTCAATAAGATAAAGTGTCATCTTGTCAACAGCATCCTGTGTAGGTGCAGAACCACCGGCTGTTATAAGCTGGTCGCCACCAACGATAGCACTATCAATCATTGAGAATACATCATAGAATAATGCATTCTGAAGTGCTTCCTTTGCATAAGTAGCGAGAGTGGCAACACTCTTAAAACCATTCTTGCGAAGGTCGGCATATGAAACGTCTGTTTCTACCTGTCTATTCTTTGTAATAGGCTTGATTGCAGTTGTATCAATCCAACTTCTATCAACAGTACCGCCCTTTGCAGACTCAATAGCCTCAAGTGTGTTCTTAGGTGTTTTAGTATACTCTACATCGTCAAACTCTCCGATAGAACCTCTGTTAAACATTGTATCAAGAAGCTCATCGGGTGCATTATAAATTTCCTCTGTAACAGTCTTGTTTACAAAAGCAGCAATTTCTCTGTTGTCATCATAACCCTTCTTGCCGATTTCCTTTGCCCAACAATCTGCAACGTTATAAATATCCTTTTCTTCTGAAGTGAGAGACTGCTTATATTCAACCTTCTCAGCAACTTCAAACATCGTGCCGGGCTTTTCCATAATCTCAGCGATTTCTGTATTTAATGCCATATTATTTTTCCTCCTTTATTTTATTGTTTAATCCAATTAGGATGCGTTCTTGCCTACAGTATCTGATACTTCTACAATAACGAGCTTGTGACCGTTATCTGTGTAGAAACCACCACACACATACTTAGATACAACTGTTGCAGCAGCCTTAACAATTTTACCTGCCGTATTTGCAGAAAGTCTTACGCCAGCAACTATACCAGTTTCTACATAAGCATCTGTTGCAAATCTCTCGCCGGGAAGATAGTTAATCAGCTTGCCAAAGTCACCCCCAACAAGAGTGGTGAAGTCTGCATCATAATCTGACATATTCTCTCTAGAAGCATTAATACCCGTAGGGATTCTCTCCTTGTCTACAAAATATAAATCTGCTGCTGTCTCTGCACTTGCAAACTCAAATGTTTTGTCTGTTTCGTTCTTTACAACCGCCATACCAGTTGTAATAGTTTCCTCGCCAGCCTTGTAACTTGAAACGGCGGGCTTACCCATAATTACCTGAAGTTCTCTCAGCATATTTGTTTTCCTCCTTTTGCTTTTTACTTGTTTATAAATTTTCTCATAAGGGACACAGCATCTGTGTCCTCACAATTTAAATTGCTTGCAATATGTAATTCATTGATTTCAGAAGTATCAACCTTTACGTCCTTAGAGTTATCCACCGAAGCAGATAATCTTTCCCCGACAATTGCCATCAGTGACTTCTTATCAAGTTCATTTACATAACCGCTAAGTTCCTCTGATTTTTCAATTTCTTCTCTTGTAATCTGTCCACTCTTAATAACTGAAGCAATTAAATCTTCTTTCTTCTGTGCAAGCTCTGATGCAATCTTTTCCTGTTCTATTTCTGTAAACTTCTGCTTGTATTCGGCAAGTTCTGCATTGTCAGCCTTGAGTGTGGTTATTTCAGCACTCGCTTTTACAATAAGTTCATCCTTTTCAGAAATTGTCTTTTCATATTCTGAAACAGTAGTATTAATGTCTTTAACAGATATAGTAAGAGTTACCCTTTCGGGTTCTGAAACCGTTACATCTTCACCATTTACTTCGTATGTAAATTTGTAATAATCTAATTCTTTATCACCACCATAGTTGTACCAAATTTCGTGTGATTCAGGGAACATAAAAGCTATATATCCCCAATCATTAGGTAATTTCTTGTTGATTTCTACGTTAGCTTTTCTGTAAATATCGTTATTAGTAAGTTCAGAAACTACTGTATCAACACTATTTTCTTTGCTATCTTCTACAGAAATTTCAGCAGAAACATTTTCTTCTGTCTTTTCAACATTATCAGAAATGTTTTCTTTTTCAGTTTCAGAAACTGTCATATTTTCCTTTTCTATTTCCAATGTTTTCTCCTCCTTTTCTTGAGTATTCTGACACATCATATCTTGAGTTAGAGCCTCTGCTATCATTAGTTCTTGCTCGTCTAATGCAGATAATGAAATAGCTTTTGAAGTTCCATTATAAGCAGGAGTTACATTGCTACCGAGTAGACAATCAGAAAGGAACACATAATCATTAAGTGTTTTTACTCCATCTTTATAAGAATACTCTAAAGTCTGTATTTCCCAAGAGCTACCCAACCCATTTTCAGATTCATACAATTGCTTAATAGCATTTATCAGATTTTTGTTTCTTTTCCAAATACGCTTTTTGGCATATAAGCATGGAAGAACTTTTGTTTCGCCAGAAACAGTGGTAACTTCTGTATCTTCTATCCACACATCAATATGTGTTCCTATACTGTCTGTTTCAAAAACAACATCTCCATCACTATCAATACGCATTTCGTGAGAACCCAAATTATCATTTCCGGCAATTTTCTTATAACGAGCCTGTACAGGCATATTAATCAATGTCTTAGCACATTCAAGAGCCTTATCTTCCACACCTTTATAAGGAAGCAAGACATTGTTCAAATTCTTGTCATCGTAATAACACATTCTATTAGTCAGCTCTAACCACAAGTCGTTTTCAGCTATATCTATTGTTTTACTTGATAGTAAAATGCTTTCTTTATTCATTATCCGTTATCACCTCACTCTCTGATGTCCCTAATTCAATACCAAATTTATTGCTTAATTCTTGCGTTGAAATTGGTATTTTATCTATTACAATAGTGATGGCAGAATCTCCACCATCACTATCAATAGCAATTTTTATTTCTTCCCCACAACACGGGCATTTTATAACATACTTACTCATTTTGTATCATTCCTAATCTGATCGTATTCCTGCTTTGCATCATTTTTACTGTCGGTAGGTCTGCCACCTTCTGAATTGCTATCCCCAGATTTAGTATAAGCTGTACTGTAAGGAGTAAATATATCGTCATAGTTGTTATCTTTTTCTGACATCCTCCTCTGAGCTTCGTCCTTAATATCAAGTCCCACCATTTCAAATGCAGTTTCTCTTGATGCACCGAGAGTATTAAAGCAATACTCACTCAAAGTCTTTCTCATATCAAGTTCAAGCTGCTCTGAATCCGTTATTTCAACATGGGGGCAGTATGCAACAGGGTAGTGGTTGTCTTTTAAAATTTGTCTATACCACTTGCGTAATATGTCCTCTAATTGCTCCGTTATAGCATTTATTGTACGCATTAATTGAGTAACAGAGATAGATGCTGTAGATACAGACTGTGAACCACTGTCCATTAAAAATTGAATACCAAGAGTAGACAGCACCTTCGCTCTATATGTGTTATAGGTGTCTTTCGAGGTCATCTCTACTGTCGGTTCTACATACTTAATTTCTTCAACCGTAGGAGGAGATGTTACAACAACCGTACTCTGTTTCCATGATGCCATAAAGTTATCGTGGGCATAAGCCATTTCGTCAAAATAATCCTTGCGACTGTCATCCCCTAACACTTCTTTACGCATTTTCTGATGTATAATCTTTTTACCTTTAGCTTTACTATTTACTCTATCAGTATCTGCAAAAGTATCAAGCATAAGCAAATCCGTATAAGCACGAGAAATAGGAGATACGCCATATTTACGATTAAGATTATTTATACGGATTACTCCCGTGTATTTTGGATCAAGGATCGCATAACTTTCCTTATTAACAAACGCTTCGTATATTTCATTAGGGTAATTCGCTTTGACTTCATCTTCAACATCTTTGAAGAATAAAGCCTTATTTTTTTTATTTTTCTTATAGGTCTTGCTAAGTCTATCACGAAGATTTTTTATGTTAAACAGAACAACTGGCTCACCGTTGACATTATAATCTGATATTTCACAAACACCTAAAGGATATATGGCAACAGCATAATTGCTATGATCGTCATGACGAAGATAAGCAATAAAATTACCCTCTGTGTATGACGTTACAACAGCATTTCTAATCAGCCATTTTATATGTATTCCCTCGTTTACATCCTTTATCAATTCTTTGCAACTATCCAATTGCTTCTGCTTGTTTCTTTTATCCTTGACATTACCAACATCTCCATAAGTAATCTTAATGTCTGTATTTATGTTGGTATCAAGAGACTCGACAGTCTTACCGATAATATCATTCTTGTTTATCAGTTTTCTGTTATAAGCATTGATTCTTTGTACTTTCTCAAGACTGTTTTGTGTATCAGTTAATAAGTCATCTATTTCTGTAGGAGTTAATCCGCTATTAGCCTTAACCCCCTCATTAAGATAAACAGAATACTTATCGTTACTAGGATCGTATGTGCTTAAAGCAATACGCATTTTTTCTTTTCCTATTTCTTCTGCGGAGGTGACTATTATAGTACCATCGCTTGTTTGAGATGTAAAACTTATATCAAAATCATTAGTTTCATTCGGCACTTACATATCACCGCCTTTCTAAAAATCTATACTTGAACTGAATAGCCTTGCTTTTGAGAAGTCTGCTTTGGGAGTAGTAGACAATAAATCCAATTCCAACTTATCTATAAAATAAGAGCCGTAAGAGCAACTTGTGTATCTATCTTTCCTTTTAGCCCCTTGTTCATATATCTTAATAATTCCTGTCTGTGGCATCTTCTCATATTGCAATTCTGCACATTCATTTATCATAAATTGAGTTTCCAAAAAAGGAAGCTCAAATTCCGCTTGTAAATCAACATTATCTTTTAAACTATCCACATAATCTTTATTTTGCAACAAAATTTCGTCTTTTGCCGTATTGTAGTTTACCAAAAAGTCAATCTTGTTTTCTATAAGGTTTTTTCTAAAAGCAATTGCAATATCGCTATTCAAGTTTTGGGTTGCGTTAATTACATAAATACAAGGTTTTGCGTTTCTATCTTGACAAACTTTTGCATATTCGTCATTGTTCATTACTTTTAAAGGAGCATATTCAACTCCTCTTTCATCATCATACAATACTTTCTGAAGAGAATAAGCAATTTGCAAACCACCATTTCTAGCATCAAGTACAATGTAATCAGCCTCAAAATCTTCATATAATTGCCTAATTCTTATTGCCTGTAAAGTGGTATCACCGATTTGGTTAGATTCAATATACGGATATTCCCGTCTATATCCTTGTTTTATTTCGACTTTATCGGTTTCAGTATCATAAACTATTGATTCAGGAATTGCACGAATACAAGAATATACCGAATTATCATTCTGACTACCTGCAACAAATGCAATATCATTTGAGATAACTCTAATTTCGTTGTCTAATTTAGGTATCGCATATTTATTTTTCTTGTTACTCTTGAAATCAAGAGTAGAACGAGGATAGAAAACATATTTTGAAATTTGTCTGTTAATCAGCATCTTATATGTAAAGTATGAAGAAACAGAATCCCTTAATTTCAAATTCAAAAATTCTATTTTCCAAGTAGCTGGGTCTTGCTTTTTTCTTTCCTTTATAAGCTGTTCTTTTGTCTTTAATTCATGCTTTAAAGCTATACTTTCATCAAAAGCAAGCATCAATCCACCATTATGTTTCTTCATTTCAGTTAAAGCCTGTTTAGAAATATCCCACATCCAGTTTCCATCATCATACCAACTTGAACTAATATAAATATCTACAGGCTGTTCCTTTAAGTCTTTGTTTTTGGCATATTCGGATTTAAATAAATACTGTGGCTTTCTCGGCATTTGGAAAGGAGAAATTACGGAATCTTCAACTTTTTTCTTTATCTGTCTTGTTTCCTCACGACAAATACCGTTACTACGGAGTCCTCTTGCATTTTCATTAGCAACGAATACTGATATTTTTGAGCCGTTCCTAAACTTAACGAAAATGTCACTATTCCTTGTAGAAAAATCCTCAATTTCTTTTCTCAATATAGGAGACCATTCACACAACTCGTCAATTATTTTTTCTGATACAATTAGTTTTGCTTGCTTTTCTGTAGCTGAACCGATTCTAAACTTAGTTCCTTTATATAAAAGGCATCTCGCCACTGCATAAACCGCCACTATAAACGACTTTGCATCATTTCTGCTAGCAATTATGCAAATTAAGTTAGAAATACCCATTTCATATATAGCAAGTGCTTGATATTCAAATAAAGGGATTTTTAAATAGTCGATGACAAATCTATGTAAATTTCTTTTAAAAAACGTACTCCAAGCCAAAACGTGCAACACATTATCTTGATTGCTTAAATAATGAGTGGAAGGGAATTTCTTGTACAATTCAAGTTGGTTTTCGTCGGCATACTGTATCAAATCATTCTTCATAATCATCACCATCCGGTACGAAGTATTCTTTATCCCTTGTTTCACTACCTGTTTCTAAGTTAATCATAGGTCTCGTTATATGTCTGTCTATATATTCACCTATATTGTCCCAATCCGCATACAACTTCTTATCTTTATAAAATTCTTCGGGAGTATAATCAGAAATAAATCCAAGTGTCATACAGAACGTTTCATCATTACTAGAATCTTTTTCTTCAACAGTTCTTAGTCCAGCTTGTTTAAAAGTTTTAGCATATTGGTCTGTCAGTTTAACGTATTTATCCGAATCCCCATCTTTAAGAGCCTTTATCATAAGCATATTTAAATTGCAAAGCGATTTTATAAAAATTTCTTGGTTATTGTCGCAGTTGGGATTATTTTTCTTTAGCATCCTATAATGTTCATCAAGATTTTTGTAATCTGATTCGGTGAATCCTGCTCCCCATCTATCTACAGCAGATGCACTTACAGTAGATTGATCCGATTTTGCTTGTTCTTTGCTTTCTATAACCTGTCCAAGTCTATTTTGATATTCATATTTCATCGAATCAAAGTAGGTTGATCCAATAGAAGCGGTCTGCCCCAAATTCTTTTTTGCAAGATAATGAGATATTCTTGACCTATCAGCAGAAATTTGCCTAGCAGCCGTTAAAGCATCTATATGATATACCCATCCAAATTCTAAACACATATGACGAATTGCGTGTTCCTCATTACCTGAATATAAGTCTACGAGTTTTTTATAATAAAGGTCTCGGCAATCGTTACAGATGTCAATATATCCGTCATTTGCTTGATATTTAGGATGTGCCGATTTAGAAAAATGTGTCTTTTGGTTATCCCAAGACTTCCCGCACATTGTACATTTGTATTTTTTATCTGAACCCAAATTATTAGATAAAGGAAATCTCATTTCAACTGTTAGGTCTATTTTTTGTGGAGCTGCCATAGACTCCTTTATTTTATCGTTTCTTGATTGTATACTAGCCATAGCTCCACCTCCTTAATATTAAATATCAGACAGAGATTTTTTCTCCACCGTCTTAATTCCATCTTCATCAAAATATTTTCCCAATTTAGCATCCGCAGATGTATCACAATATAACCTACACATATCGGCACTTTCCCAACCGATAATATCTTGAATAACACTATCGGGTATGTTTGATTCGGACAGCCTAGTAGTAAACAGATGTCTCAAGCAGTGCCAGTAAAATGGAATACCTAAGAAATTAGAAAAACTTTCAGCCCAACTATCCATTGTTGTTATAGGAACTTGCTCATCAACATAAACCCCATTTTCCTTCTTAGGAATAAGCCATTGTGATGTAATGTTGTTTTGTTTTCTATAATTAAGCCATAGATCAAGATATTTCTGAAAACCATTTTTAAGGGTATAAATCGTAAGTTGCTTACCCCTTGAACCTCTACCTTTGGTAGTAACTGTTTCTGGTGTTCTGTATAAAGATCCATAAATTATATTATCTTCTGTAAAATAAGAAAGTTTCATTCTTGGTAATTCAGACTTTCTCCTGCCATTGTGCATTGCCATTGCCAACATACAAGCCTTGTCTAATTCATTTTTATCTATTAAATGATTTAGCAATTTTTCAAGTTGTTCATCCTCAAGAACGGTTTTCTCCCTAACCGTACAAGAAGGTGGATTTTCTATTTTTCTCACTATTGGTCTATAACCCTCAAATTCATCATCAAGCATATTTTCAATATAGTTTGATAACGATGAAATAGTAGATTTAACTCTTCTCATTCGTGCAGGACTCCAACCCAAAGTGTTCAAACAATAATTTTGAATCTTAACTATATCCCTTTTAGATAAATCAACAAAAAATTTGTTGTTTAATAATTCCAAACATAAAACCCAAATTATTTTCAAATCATGCCCATAGCTTTTTACTGTAGTTTTTGCACGATCAACAGATGTGAGATATTCAAGGAAATCCTTTCCCAATTGAAGATTCTCTGGATTCACCTGTGCTAGTTTTTCAGATGAACAAATATTGTTATAAACTGTTTTTCTTGTATTTCCCATCTATCTCACTTCCTTTCTTACATATAAAAATAGAGAAGTGGTAGTTAGCCACTTCTCTTAAATCATCATATCATTATCAACTTAAAAAATTTAATAATTCGGTTATTTTGTTCTTGACATTATCATAAAGGTTCTGAGCATTTCCGTTACGAATAAACTTGTATAAATCTTCTGAATATACTTTATCAGATTTGAAATTCATATATTTCAAATAATCAAATATACTAAAAACTCCAAACTCCCCCGAAAATTTGATAATGTATTTCATTTGAATTATGTCTCTCAATTCGCAATTACTTTCCATTATGCTGTATTCGGAAAAATTTTCATCATCTAATAAAGAACTTCCGTTTTCAATTGACACGAGAACCCCGTTAACATCAAAATCTATTATAATGCTATCACAAATTTCGTCAAATGAAACATCATACCATTCCCCATTTATATGATAACTTTCAAAATAGTTATGAAAATATTTTTCGAGCTTTTTGCTATTTATATATAGCGGGCATAGAACTATGGCTTCTAAAACGAGTTTGTTTTTGTTTTGCCCTAAAAAATGAAAAGTACGTTCAATATCTTTTATTCTCTTCTGTATATCTTTAGTTTTTCCGATTTTAACATATCCTGTTTCTGTATTCCTAATAAAATACACAAAGGCAAATTGGTTTTCTTCTAAACTCTTATCAAGCAACATATCATCAATTAAATTCCTCAAAACCCACTTTTCACTTAACTTAGTTGCATTATTCTTGTTAATCGTGCTAGTTACATATTTAATATAATTACAAATATTTTTATAATACTCTAAACATATTTCTAAATCTGAATCAACCAATGCGTTGAACTCTGTACTGTTAATAAAGTTCATAAACGCTCTTTCATTTCTAGCATTTTTAAAAATTTCAATTTCATTCATATTTTACAATTCCTTTTCTGTATAGTTTTTTAAAAGTTTATTCCATATGCCTTTGCATATTTCTTTACAATTTCCGCATCGGTACTGTAGCAACTAAAATGATAACTACAACCATCGTCACTTGTATCATCACAAGTAAATCCGACAACATCCCCACTGCCGTTATGCTTAATCTGCACTTTTGCATTATTTACATTGTTCACTTTTGAGTTGCCATCAAGATCAAAATAGATTATCTTGCACTCATCATCCTCATTAAATTCCGCTATTTTTTGAGGGCAATCATCTATGTAGATTAAAACAGTAGAAGCATCATGTGCGATTATAACACCATTAGAGTTAATAGCCGGTTCAATGCTGACATTGCATTCATTATCTATCATCATAAGATAAACTCTATCCTTAACTAAATCGTCAAGCCCATCAAAATCAGCATAAGAAAAACCGTATCCATCTTGTATCAATTCGATGAACAAATCGTTAGTGAAATCTCTCTTAGCATAAACTGCCACGCAACCGCCATTTTCTCTTAATGATTCAAGTTCAGTGCCAATGAGACCGGCAACATCTGTGACGTCATCAAGAGAAACATTTGTACTCTTTTTATTAGTCAATCAAAACACCACCTTAGAGTGCCTTATAAGACTTGCTAAGCGTAACCTTTATCTCATCGTGAGCAGGAGAACTCCACTCCTTTGTTTCTCCTCTGAGTGTACTTACACCGCTCTTAGCAGGTATTGTTACCTTTGATATGTTCATAAAACCTATCATACTTATCTTCTCACCGCTTGCCACAGTTTCCTTGATTACTTCTTGATAATTTTCAAGAACTGTTGTGATGTCCTTCATTGTAATTCCTGTATTGTTTGCGATTGTTCTTACTAATTCCTTTGTTGTCATATTATATTTTCCTTTCTATTTAGAGGCTTTTAGCCGTTATTTTTGTTTATTGAATATTTTTGTGTTTTGTTGCAGTTTTGTTAAATAACTACATTGAACGTTGAGTCTAATCCTCGTTCTTTATCCCATAAAAAGCAGGTACATTTTCTAACTGCCCCAATATACCCTGCGTTGTGATGCCATGCATCTGTACCAGTAACGGAAGATAAATTTCTGATGATTATACCATCATCTTCAACAACGTGTTCTGAATGTAGGTGGGCTGAATGGATCTCCCTATAAGCACTTTTTCCCCATTGTTCCGATGCTTCGACTTGCATTATCTTATCTAACCGTTTCTTTTCCTTATCACCGTGAGTAAATCCTAAAAGAACATTTCCATAAGAAATATACTTTCTCGGTGATGTAGACAAGTCAACTGTAACGTTTTCGTTATTGTTAAAATAGCACCATAAAGCCATTAAAGCGTGATAGCTTGACAAAGTATCGTGGTTGCCTTGTACACAGAACACCTCTACAGGTGTTTTTAACTCGCTTGACAGTTTTGATATACCATCAATTAAAAGAGTAACCCCATCTCTAAACAATGTCTGATATTTAACATCCGCATCCTGCGGTGTTCCTGCCGTTGTTGTCGTTCCTACTGTGTCAAAATGGAAGAAATCGTTCCCAACTGGGAAGATAATCTTTTCAAGGTTAAGTCCCTTGCATCTTGTGATACAAGTGTCAATAATCTTGTTAAAACATTCCCTTGCAATCTGTGAGTTGTATACTTCTTTTACTATATCGCTGGTTGAAAATTTACCTAAATGCAAATCCATTATAGGCACTTCGAGCATAAAACCGTTATTTTCGTTCTCGTATTTCTTTACTATCGGAGCTTTATATGTATCAACTAATTCCTTGTAAAATTCCTTTATCTCCTGTAATGAAATTTCAGTTCTCGGCTTTATAACAATCTTGCTTGAGTATAATTCCTTAATTCCGTCTTTTTTGCTGTAAACATTCCAAGCATTATTTTTAGCAGAAACAAGTTCCCATTCTTTTATATCAAATCCATGTGCTTTCAAAAGGCTATCAGGATTCTTTAAATCATCCTCACTTAATACTACTAATTTATTACTCAGATACGAGCCATCTTTATTTATTGATATTTCAGTCCTGTAATTTGATTCAGGACTTTCTTTATTGCCTTTGTTCTTTTCTTTTTCTCTGAAATAGTCTAATACAAAAACATTGCCGAATATTTCTTGTGAAGATGCCTTCCTAACTGTGTCCTTTGACATCGGCAGATTGTATTTTATTACTATGTCAGCCCAATCTTGATCTTCAACTCCTAACACCTTATCATGAATATCCTGTAGACATTGCTCATATTTTTCAGGTGTCAATCCGTACTTGTGTAGTTGTTCTTCATATTTATTAATCTAATATCAATCCTTTCGTTGTGAATTAGGCTTTTATTATTCGCCTCTACATTCGCTAAGTAATTTTAAACACTTCTTTGTTTCGGTTACAAAGTAATTCTTTCTGTGGTGCGACTTTGTTTTTGCAAGACCATTCTCGCCAAACTTTACACCATTCTTTAAGAGATACTGCATCTCAAACTTAGTGATTCTAACTATGTGTTTTCACTTCTTTCATATAATATTTTTTGTTTTTTTCAATCACCCCCAACGGTTGTAATATCGCCGTTAGAGAAATATCACAACCGCCAGAACGTGACCGTAAGTTATAACTTTACGATTTCAGTACCGCCCATATTTTATACCGCATCGGAAATAGCGGTGAAGCCTACTTGATGAACGCTCATCGTTCCCCCTCCATAATACATATTTTACAAATTTTTATGAACGTGGGCGAAACCCACGATAGTTGAAGGTGAACGCAAAATCATTCTGCAATTTTTTTGCATTTTTGGCAATTTTACTGTGGCTTGAAGTTAATTAAGAACCTTTCTTTGTCTAATTTGTACAAGAAATTGAGTATTCTTTTTGTAGGTTTATTATAGACATCTAATAACTTTTTGCTTGCTCCAATTCCATTTGCTAACCCTAACGAAGTTTCTATAAGCCGGTTTATCGTAACTATGTTGCCTATTTTGATTTTTCTCAGTTTCTCTAACAACACATTAGATTCTTGAATAAGTTTTTCTGCTACAATCTTTTCGTCTTTTTCTGTTGCGAAAAGATACTTGGCAAATGTGTCATAATCTTCTACAAGAACTCTTACTTTTGACATCTGCCTTGCGTTAGCCTTGCCATTCATCTTAATAAAGAAGTCGGCAGTAGGAGTTGTTTCCGATGTTGATGCCCCTTGTATTTTGTCTAACCATTCTTCCAACCAATTCATAGGACAGTCTAAATCTTCGTTTATACGGTTTCTAAGTTTGGTTTTTGTTTCGTTTATTTCAGCAAACGGTAATTCTTTACCGTCTTTTGTATACTTAATTTCTTTGGTGTATCTCATAAATTCCGGGTAATCACACTTAACGATTTTAATGTTACCGTTATCATCCGTTATTGTTTTGTTCATAGTCATACAAGGCATTTTGCTTATGCGTTTTATTTCTTCTTCGCCGTCTATCTCGTAAAGTCGTTTGCAACTATCAATAATAATCTGGGCTATAACAGAAAGGATTACAAAATTATCGTATAATTCTTTTGCCTTTTCATCGTCAAGGTATTCTTTGGATATTTCAGTCCAGTAATAAGTCATAGCCAATTGTGCGAGGTTACTAGACCAACCTATACCCATTTTTGAACTTGCAAATCTGTTGTCCATTACAGCATAATCGCTTTTGGTGTTGTTATATGTAATTCCGCTTTCTTTTAAAGAATTAACTATAGTAGGGTAGCTTTCGTAACACCTTTTCGCACACTCTACAATTTCCTTTTGGTTTGTAACTAAGAAGAAATCGGAATCAAAGTCGCACCCATTCATTCGGTCTTGTATATCTGTTTCTATACAATTTACCGCCATTATGTTGTTACTAAAATCAAAATATCTCGTAAATTCTTCACTGTGCTTGTTATGCAGATAGCAAATGTTATTTGGGGAATTGTGTGGGTTGCGAAAGGCAGCTAAATATTCCCCGTCATTAAAACGATTAGTATAACATTGTATACACCCTCGTTCTTTTAAAAGGGTAGGGTCATTAGTCCAGTCTTCCCCCACAGTATATAGCAGTAATCCATAAGGATTCCCAAATATCGTTAAATTATCCCCCTTGACTTGTATCTTACCCTTGCGTAGATAATGAACATAATTTGAGATAATCTTTTTCTTTTCTTCTCTAAACCATTTTGAATTGCCAAAGTCATTATTATGCCTGTATAAATCGGCGAGCATCTCATAGTGATTTATCTCATTAGCGTTTTTACGCAAAAACCTCTCAAATTCTTCATTGTCCTGCTTAAGTAATTCTACATAATCAATACTGTTCTGAGCGATAGCTTTTACTTCGTCTTTTGTGCAGGGGAGGGTATTTATCATTTGATAACTCAACTGTTGATATTCGCCTAATTTGCTTGGATGATCTGTTTTAACAATACCGAATATGTCACCATCCAAACTAACTCGATTACACCAATAAGAATAAGCTGCTTCTGGAGTGTTACCCATTATGTCAATAAACTTACGCCATTTAACAGCATTGTCAGTGGTTATAACTTTTATATCCTTTAGATAGTGCCAATTGCCAAACATATCTTGTACTTGATGAGTAGGGTAGTCATAGCCATTCTCATTACACCAATCTTTAAAGAATAGTTGTAAATGCCCTCGCAAGCCACACATCTTAAAGAAATGATTGCGGAGAAGAGCCATACCGTTTACCCAATTAGGCAACAAATCTGATTCTATAATCCCCATACCATCCCAAATAGTGTTTTTGACTTCTGTTTCCTTGCGTTCCACAACACACTTCTTTTTGGTGTTGCCTTTTTTATCAGTATAGGTATCAGCTTTGACTACATTTGCCATAGTCTTAAAATAACTGTCTTGATCCTTTAGAATGAGAATGTCGTTTACCGGGATATGTAGCGTTCCTACAATTGTACTCGTTGTTAAAGGAGAATAAGCAGACATTTCAACTATCTTTGCATTATCTTTAGCCATCTTATTGCCTAAGCCCATTGTCAGCCAGTCAAATGCTTTCTTGTAAAGTTTTTGATTTATGAATATGACTTGTCCGAGTTTTGCTTTGGCACTTGTGCGAAATAGCATATTATAATGAATCGTCTGTTCACTCTTGATATTACCTTCCTTATCTCGTATCTTATAGGTAATATCAACCCCTTCATTGTAGAATTTATCACGGATTTCTCCACGTTTCTTCTCAGAATACAATGATTTGTTCTGTTTTACTCGCTCAATAGCGGTATTTATTCTTTCTTTTGATTCAGCAGTTATGTCCGTCTTTAATAGCCCCTCAAGCCTTTTTAATTCATCATCATACGATCTGCTACCAAAATCAAAATCTAAACATACTATATCACGAGTGCTTTCGTTTCCATTTTGCTTGTTCTTGTGAACATCTAAACCGTTTGCTTTTAGAAAGTAACTGAACAGGCTGTTGTTGAGCATTGCTTCAGTATAAGTGAAATAATCTCTTACCCCCAAATTTACATCATAAAGCATTCCGGCACTTATGTTCTTAATTTTTATTCCGTATTCGCTAATATAAAATTCCCCCTTGTCATATTTAGTAATTTTTCTTTTGCCCAAGCGATTTCTGTCTCATATCCGCTTTTATTGAGTACATAGATATTTGGTAATTTCTTAGCTGATTTATCTTTCTCACTATGCGAAAATCCCATCTCTTTCTTTATAAGCAGAGGATGTTCCCCACTTGTGAGTATCTGTAAGCACTTATTAACTGTGCTTTTAGACATACCTAAGTCTTTGACAATTTTATCGGTACTTTTGTAGAATGCTTCCGGGTAGTCAAAGGGATTAGGAATATCAGGTTTACGAGATATTATGTAAGATTTGACGTACAGATAAACAAGCAAAATATTTTCTTTGCCGCTGTAGTTCATACCACCAATAGCTAAAAACTGATTGGTATAAATTCTTGTGAAGTTCTTATCGGAAATAAATGCACCATTAAGTATCTTTAGTTCTATGCAGGTGGTATATGTGATGTCCTTTAAATCGGTCAGCAACTCAATCATCTTGTTATTCCCCATAAACTGTAATACCTGTATTACTTCATAAAAAACATTCCTTTTTTTAGTGCTACATTTGTATCCATAAAAATCAAATACTTTCTTAACAGTAATCCAACTATCATCTTCAAAAGATTTGTGCTTGCCTATAAGAAAATAAATTCCATAAAACATTCTGCTAATGTTATAGCGTTTTTTCACGTTGCACTGTATATACCGATTTGGTATCTTTACAAAATACTCACTATTTGCTATCTCATCTTCCTCTATAATAAACACCTCTATTCTTGAAAGTTTTTCATAGTACCGTAGAGTATCATAAAATAGTCCTCGACGATACTGAATTAAGAGAGACCGTATAAGTAAAGTATAAATACTTTACTTATACTGCGGACGAAACTTTTTTGACAGAAAATTCAGTGAAAATTTTGAGCCTTTAGAAAAGAGAATTTTTTGTTCTCAACTTCTTATGTAATCTTTGATAACCTGAAGTCTCCATCTCTCAAGTGAACCTATTGTTTCTTTTTTTGGTATTTCATTCTTTTTGATTCTGATACCAAAATCTCTTAACATCTGATAGGTTTCTTCAAAACTTTCATTTGTAGGTTTAGATCTGAGATATTTTTCATATTCTCTCATTTCTCTTAAATCTTCTGGTGATTTCTTGGCTTCAATTCTTGTAAATGTGTACATTTCTTTTTCCTCCATAAATCTTAGAATTAGTTTCTTTGATGAGTTTAAGGTCTAATTTAACTCATAGCAGATAATTTTTTATTTTATCCACTATGAGTAAATAGCTATTTAATTTTTTGCCTTTAAAGGCAAAGAGTATTGTAGACTTCTCTCTTGTCATCTTCCTCAAGTCCACAGTATCTAATTGTTGTTTCCTGCTTAGAATGATTTAACATTCTCTGAAGAAGTGTAAGAATGTAGACATACTTGTCTTTATTTTTCATAAGAGATTGATAAACAAAAGTTTTTCTTGTAGAATGACAAGATAATGTGTAGTCTAAATCAAGAGCATTCTTTATCTCATTTAAGATATTCCAAAATGATTGTCTGCTCATTGGCTTATCACTTTTTCCTCTAGGGGAGAAAAGATAATCTTCTCTTGAGTAAACCCCTAAACTTCTCAAATAATTAGGGATTACACTTTTAATAGAGTCATTCAGATAGATTGTATTAGTCTTTCCTGTTTTTTTCTCGGTAAGAGTAATCTTATCCTTTAAAGAATCATCTGTATGAAGTAAATCACCTATTCTGATCTGACTTAAATCGCTAATTCTCAGAACATTGTTAATAGCCATTACAAAATAAGTGTAATACTTTATGTTAGTTCCTTTGTATCTCTCCGGTCTGTTTAAGAGATATTCTTTTATTTCATCAATCTCTTCAAGACTTCTTATAGGAGAAGCTGCTGTATGGCTCTTATTAGGATTAGTCAGTTCTTTCTTGTGTTTGCTCTTTATAAGAGTATTCTGTGGTTCACTCTTAACACCTAATTCACTGAGCTGTTTGTGTAAACCATCTGTGTCAATCTTGACTACCGTATTGGTACTCTCTATAGGATTATCACAAGTAATCATATCCAGCGTTCCTTGATACATTTTGTTTTTTCTCCTTTGTTATAAATCTTATAATCGGTTTCTTTAAGCCTATTATACCACTTCTGGTATAGGTTGTCAACAGAAAAGATATAATCTTTTTTCAATTTCTATAGTTTATTTTGTACAAATTTTGTGTGCTAATTTTGGTTACTTTTTCATTTAGATATTGTTCTGATTATCGGATGAGATAATTTCGTCACTACGAAGCATTAAGTGCAATCCACTATAAAGATAGGTTATGCCTTGTTTATAGGTATAAAAAAAGAGCCTGTTTTTAGGCTCGAAGTGATAATATCGGCATTCTGTTGGACATAAGCCAATAAAGATTAACTTTTTATAGGCTTGAAAGAATGATTTTTGTTGATTTTCTTCATTTTTAGAGGTTAAGTTTTATTGAGTAAATTCAATGCTTTATCGAAAAATAGTCCGAAGTGGTTTTAGGTGGTTTTATTTGAGCAAGATGAATGATAAAAGTGATGTTAGTGTGGGTGAAAGCCTATATAATGAGATGTAAATTTAAACCTGATGTGTTGAAAAAACAGATATGAACAGTCCACCATTCACGATGGCTTACAGAAATGAGAACATACCCCGCATGAGCTTGACAAACTGCCGAAAATGTCAAGTTGACAACGGCATTAAGCCGGGCAAATAGTGCAATTTTGAACAAGTAAAAATGTAAGATTTTCCCTGTAAATTCCTTGTAAAATGCAATTTTGGCTAACGTTTATTAGCTTTTTCGTTCGGCTGATAGTGTACCAAAAATGGTACACTAAAAAACATCAACATAACAGTGTTATGTAAATTATGTTACACAACATCAGTTACACAACATAAGTTATACAACGTGTACAATAAACCGTACAGCTTTACAAGCACAATGCTATAATACGTATACTTATACTGTTTATGGTACACCTTTGAATTATACGCATAGTCATAAAATCACTTTACAGCCTGTAAAATAACTTTACTTAACAATGTTAAAAATTCCTTTATAAATTTACTTAAATTATAACGTTTTTACTTAACGAAAAAATGATTATTATTTAAGCAAATTAACTATTCAAAATCGGTCAAAACTGCCAAAACCCGCTCAAAGTAAAAATATGTAAATATGGCTATGTCAAAATCTGTAAACAGCGAATAATTGTAAACAATTGTAAATAACCGGTCTAATCTATGCGACCATATCAAAAAACCGTATCGCAAAAATACGCTTTAAAATGCGTTTTAAGCAAGGTTAAAACACCATAGTCAAATTACACTATAGCATACTTGCAAGCCGTTTAAAACGCAAAATAAGTGCATTTACAACAATGTTATAATCTTTTCTGCTTGCAATTTTGCGGTTATGTGATATAATCAACTCAGGCAGCAAATAACAACGTTTCGTTTACTTTTCGCTGTTTTCTTCTTCAGGCTCTTGCTGTAAATTTATGTTATTATTTTTGCAATATTGCATTGCCAAACTTGCGAATTTTGATATAGTTAACCCTTGTGATTCGGCATAAATACGTAATTCTTCTGCTTTTTCTTTTGTTAATCTGCACCCTATAGTTTTCATATGTGCATCATTCCATTTTTTGTTACTAATTTTCTTTTTTTCTGAAATCATAATTTCACCTTATATAGTAAACGATTTGTTAATTTTTCGTGTTGCCCAGTATATCTTTTGTTCACAATGCACAATAAACGGCACGGTTAATCGTGTTATTTTGTGTAAAATGTGTATAGACAAGCACGGTTAATCGTGCTATAATATAGGTACAGTAAAGAGATAAAGACAAGCAAACAAAAGTTATCTAGTTACTGTACCGCTCATCTGGGCGGTTGCTCAAACGATTTTAAAAATACAAGCCACATCATAAAGGGTAGGGTGATTAAAGCTAAACACTTACAAGCATAGCAAGCTTATGTTCATTGACAATTAAATAAAGCTGTATCGGCTATGCGTGGACTGCCTCTAAATGATATGGCTTATACTATAACAAATAAAGGATGGACAAAATGTTAAACATTGTAATTTTAATTACTGTTTTAACAGCGGTTATCTTGTTTGATGTACCCAAAGCAATAATACATATCATTAAGCAAATTCTCAAAAAATAACCGTTTGTACCGCTTGAGTTCCCGCTTGAGCGGTACAACATCCCTTTATTGTTATTATAACCATTTAAAATGGTTTTGTCAAGTGTATTGATAGTAAGCACTATAAAAACAGACTATCACCAAAGCCCAATTGGGCAAAAAAATACATATAAAGGATGGTTAAAATTATGAAATTAATTGCAGTAGCAAAAAAAGGTAAAGAATTTGTTCACTCAACAGAACGAGCATATTTTGCACCTGATAGTAGCGCAGATCGCATTGCAAAATCGCTCAACGAAAAAAAATATATGCTTAACGATGGCGAAAAATGGCAAGTATATGATTATGACTATATGCAAGAAAACTATGTAATTTATAGATTATCAATCTATAGAAATGTAGTAAAAATGCATTATCTTTTTTAAAAATCCCCTGATGAGTCTTTGAGAATTAAGACGAAATACCGCTTTAGCGGTATCGGGATTATCCCAAATACATATTTAAAGGATGGTTAAAATCATGATTGTTTACAAGGCATTATACATTGACGGGAAAAGGGACGTTTTCTCGTTTGAAACACAGGACGCTAGACTGCTTAAAACGCTGGGGGGTGGCGAATCTGTTATTTACCGTGGATGGTCATTCGATGGGTCAACCTTATACACGAAAAAAAGGGGGGCGCTTTATGATTGGGATAAAGAATACGGAAAAGCTGCCCGGTATCGGATTAAATGGGATGACCCGGCTATTAAATGGAAGGATGTTACAATATTAAAATAAACATCAAGCACTTATAAAGGATGGTAAAAGATCCCCTGATGAGTTGCTGAAAATTGCGACGAAATCCCACCATCCCGGCGGTATTGGGATTGTTCCCAAAATTACATAGCCCTAACGGGCGGATAGGATAGTACAATCTGATGAAAATTGAAAAGTCGGCACAGCGACTATAAAAAGGGCTTTAGGCTGTGAGCGTTACGCCCTGAGTGATCAGGGCATAGGTAGCCAAGATAAAAGGCTATAGCGGGCAAAAGCACGCTAAACATACATATTTTACAAGGAGAAATCACAATGAAAAAAATCATACTGAACACAGAAAACAAGATCGCCGATCTTACAGAGACGTTAAACACCGTACAGCACCGTTGCACAGCTAGAACGCTGTCAGCGGAAAATATCGTTGAAATTCTCAACGGTATTCTTGCAAAATATCCCATTGCAAAGGCAAAGATGAACGGTGTATTCATTCATTATGACGGAGCGGAACATTTTCCGAATGCCTACAAACACACCCCAGAGTCAACACATTTCACAGCCGTTTTTAATGGAAAATGTTGGACAATCACGGAAATTTACCGTGATATTTGCCCTAACAGAACCGGGTTTAATGCCGTTGTAATGCTGACGGATACCGCAAAAAAGGCACTTTTTGATGCTATGGAAAAAATAGCTTGCTGATTAAGTAACGTTTTCTGAAGGGTTTGAACGGATCAAGCCCTATCCCAGCCCACAAGGGTAAAAATAAAATTAAAGGATGGTTACAGTTATGGATTTTGAAGAAAAATTCAAAAAGCAAAAGGCTTTGGATAATTTTGCTTACGATATTTCAGGCGAAATTATCCGTTGCGGTGCATTTATCGACAAAGAGCAATTCCGCACTTTGAAGAAAAAAATGTATCGGGCTCACTTTGAAATCGGATTTTTGAACGTGGTGCATATATACAATTATTGTATATATATTGATGGGGATCTGTTTATTCGTATCCCGTCAAGAGACGCAGAACGGCTTGTAATCAGCACGGCTAAAAACTGCTTTGTTCCGATATACTACACACGTCCTTATTAATTCAAGCGGATTTTATCCGCTTATCACAGCCGACAGTGCAACGATCTTGAAGCTGTGCCAATACATAATCAATTTTAAGTCGCTCTGATGGGCAAGGAGGAACACATGAAAAAGTACAATGAAATTATAGATGAAATAAATTCTATAAGGGTAGAAAAAAGTAAAATTGTGGAACGTTTGAATAAAAAAAATGATGAACGCTTTAAGAAAAAAACGAAAAAAGATAAGTTGATGCAAATAGATAAGGAAAAAAGCACTTTACGAACGGCACTCTACGATGTTGTTATAGCAGAAAAACTGCTTTTAAATAATGCAAAAATAGCATTGTTTACTGAAATAATGCCGATAGCATTAGAAGTTTTTAACAAGTATTCAGGCAAGCCCTATGGGGAAAAAACAGAAGAAAAAATCAGCGAGGAAATAAAACAGATAACTGGATGTATTGCATATATTAGTAAAATCTATTCGCCATATAAATATGTTTTAACGGATTTAAAAACAAATTTATCTATAGAATGCGGTACAAAATATATTAACGGTGAACAGAAACCGTTATTGATTAATAACAAAATTCAAGCAATTGACATTGAGGAAATAGAGCTATTCTATATCAATAAAATATATTTTAATGATATAAATAGCACTATAGCAGAATTAAAGAGGATATATGCTTTAGCATAGGAGAAGCAACAAGAACTTGAAAAAATATGCTCACAATTCAACGCACTAGCCGTTGATGAAATAGAAAATATTTATCCGACAAAACATATATATAAAAATCAGTATTAAAATAGAAAGGAAAATAAGAGCATGACATTTATAGTATTATTCATTGGATTAATTATCTATGGTATTTGGAAGAATTGCGAACCGCAGATTCCAGCCTCTTATCACAATAACTGGAAACTCGAGCAGGAGGATTCCTGGAAAGTCAGCACGGGTGAGATGTCAAAGCGACAGTTTATGAAGAATATCCAGAACGGCAAATACAGATAAGGAGATTTTACAATGAAAACATTAGCAGATTTAAAAAGAGATGCCACAAGCGGAAAAATACAATTTGAACTAATAGAAAGGTATGGGAAAATTAAGGAATTTTTACAGCGGGATTACATATCGGAAATAGCAAGCAGTTTATGCCTTATTGCTATAGGAATAATCTATACGGCTTATTCAAGTGACGGAACGCTTTTATTATTCGCATTGCCGATAGGGATTTTTATCCTTATCGGATCAATAGCAGAGTATCGGAAACTGTATCATAACAGCGGAACGGAAGAAACAACGGAAACAGAAACACACGGAAAACATTGTGCTTGAAAGGAGAAAAAAATAATGGAACTGAAAATTGCTTATTGCTATAATCAAAAGTTTTTGCCTACAAATAGGCATAAAAAATTAAGAGAAAGGCAAATAGAAGATACATTAATAGTAAACATAACAGAGTTATCTTCGGATATTTTTCCTGTTGCATTTATTATACATGACCTGCAATCAGTGCAAGATGGTATGACTTCTTATGAAGATTATAAAAGTGAAAAGTGTGAATACCGTATGTTTGCAGAAGAAATCAGAACTTATAAAGGAAAACTTTATACTCCTATTCGCATTACACATGGTGCCGCAATCAGCACGATTTTTGAGAATGAAAATTATGTAATTAACTATCTTGAAAGACAGTGTACAAAAAATCATAATATGTATAAAAAAGATGAGTTTACGGAAAAATCCATCGTAATAGAAGAAGACAAGGAAAAAGTAAAACAAATGTTGCATAACTGTTCAAAGCATTTTATTTATTTTAACGGAAAATTCTGGAAAAATTGTGCTGAACCGATATATTATATAGAAACTTGCGGGATTGGCAATAATCGTGGAGGTACTGAAATTTTTATTAAGTATGGATATTCTAATATTATGGAAAATAATTTTAATGCGTTACAGAGAAACGATGCCATTGATTATGGAAAAGTCATTGCTGTTAGTCGAGGGGACACATATTCTGTTAATGCCCTTGGGAAGTATTGTAACATAGAAGTCATTATGCCAGAGATGGTAAAGATGCCGTTCAATATGCTTGAAAGGATGGAAAACAACGGATAGATATTTCTACAGCATAATGGAAAGGGAATTGCCGATTAACATGAGATCATCATCGAGACTCGCTCAGAAGATAAGGGAAAGTATTGAAATTGATAAGGAGGATTAACTAATGACAAAGAATATTACGTTGACAACGGAAGAAATTGAACTTATATACTCGGCTTTGCTTGTGTATGGGGACAAATTATGCGAAGCAATCAAATTACGTCTGGATTACGAAACGGAAAACGGAATAGCTAACAGGGCAAAAAAGGCGTATAATACAGCTCGTAAAATTATTGAAAGCAATACCGATAAAACGGAAGTTTGATAGGAGGAAAAACAAATGACAATAATTGAAAAATCTGTTACCCCTTTTGGAATGGAAATACAACTTGAAGATTGGGGTGATGCATATCCCAATGTTGGCAGATACATGATAGGTGCATATCCTATAGCCGAAAATTCGGAAAAGTTTTCAAAAAGGGGTGAACCTTTTAGGATTTGCATTTCTGCAAATAAATATATGTGCTATACAGATGACGATGTTTTATACGATTATGAAGCATTGAAGCCTGGCGAAAAAACACTTGCGGATCTTCGTGAACATTTTTGGAACAAAAAATCGGATTGTTACCGTTTAGGAATAGAGGAGGATTGACTATGAAACCAAAGTACATTAAGACAAGGGAACGTGGATGGTGCTGGGTATGTCAATATGGGAACATAATCACTACAAGCACTGTATCGGCAGAGGAATGCTACCGGAAACATATCCGCAAACTGTGCGGATTATGTTTTAATGTTGAACAGATTGAACGGAACATAGATTTTATCAATCGTCAGGAAAGAGAAGTAGAAAGACAGTGTTGTAGCTATTGACTTATTCCGAAAACAATAGTATAATAAAGGAAATGGAAGAACGGAAAATGTTCTCGATGAAGCGGATTGCAATCACGGAAAATATGAAGGATATGAGGGGATAGACGATACAAAACATATGATAGAATTATGCAATATTTCTTATGGAATAAATCATTAACAATCTTTTAGAGGAGGAATTAAATAAATGGAAATAATATACACAGACAGAGAAAAAGATGCTAAAGATTACACAGAAAAATACAAGAATGTGATGAAACCTTGCACAAATTGTGGAAGTGAAGATTTGCAGATTGTGTATTCCCTTTCTCTTTATCCAAAGACAAGAGATACATGGTATGTTAAATGCAATTCCTGCAAATTTCGCACAGTTGCATATTCAAGTGTGAAACGAACAGTTACAAGATGGAATGAAATAAACTGAGAAATTAGGTATGGATATGATAAGAGTTGCTGAAGAAAAGATCGAGGATTGAGAGCTTCAGTTCTCGCCCTTTGGGGGAAAAAACGAGGACAGGATAACATTACAAGTGCTTCCTGCTACTGCTTTACAGCGTTTTACAACACACGGGCGGCAAACTTACTTGTTTGACGATGACCTAAGCAACTTGCTTTCGGAGCAAGGCAGAGAAACTGCTTTAGAGCGATATGCTATGGAGCATCTACCTATCGACACATTCTTTGTCGAGCGTAAATGGCGTGATAGCGTAGGCTTTATTTTTACTTACATTGCATCAAACGATTCCGTATTGATTACCGATTTTACAAGGCAACGAATACAGACGATATAAGCGTGATAACACAGAGCGGTCATCGCAATCCGCTTCCCACAGCGGAGGAGGGAAAGGAGTGAAAAAGACTCCGCACATACGCAGAAGTCATTTTCACAACTTCTGGACAGGTTCAAAAACTGATCCGCAGAGCAGGAAGCTCATAGTTAAATGGGTACAATCTGTGTTTGTCGGAACTAAGGATTTTGAAGAAGATACTGTAAAAGAAGTCACCGTACACAAGGTTAAATGAAAGGAAAATATTATGAGAAAAGAATTACTTTTAGAAAAGAAGAAAGAGATTGTTGAATGTTTTAGTAATCTTTCATATTATGAAAGGACAGCTTTTGTTGATGAAGACACACTGAGACAGTTTTCTGTTAAACAGTTGGAATTGCTTGTTGATATAATCAACAATGTCAACAATAAAAGAGACAGAAATCAGCAGTTCTATACACTATCAATAAACGAATGTTTGCACTATGACACTGGAAAAATCTTATTCGTTGATAGAGATGAAGTATCCGAAATGACAGAAGAAGAAATCCTTAAAGGTGCTGCGAGAAGCACCTACAAAAAGTATAAAAAGATAATGGAAGACAGAAAAGAAAAAGAACAAAAAGAAAGAGAATCGCTTAAAGAAAAGTTAAAATGATTTTTAAAAAGAGCCTAACAAATAAAAATATAGGAAAAGAGCCTACGATATTAACCATAGACTCTTTCCCTTTTCCCAAACTAAGATACGACATAAAAATTATTTCAATCCAACACTTAGCATTTCTGCTAAAGTGACGTTCAGAAAAATCTGAACCCCGTCAACTTTTGATTGATGGTATATACATATTAGCACAATTCATACTTTTTGTCAAGGGAGTGAACGCTTAATTTGTATTTATTCGGTAAACACAAAGAAAAAGAGACTACGATTAATACCGTAGCCTCTTTCCTTTTGTGTCTAACTTGTAAACAGCATAAAACTAATTTCAATCCAACATACCGCATCGCTACGGTATGTTTGTCAAGAAATAAAACATATTTTCTGCGGAATAGGATTTTCAATCCAACAATAAAGAAAACGGTTAATTCACTTTTGTGAACTAACCGTTATTTTTATTGGATTTTGCTTGTTCAGCGAGAGTCTTAGCTCTTTCTCTGATAACAGCTTTGGAAACAGAATCGACTGTTCTGTAGTCTGATAGAAGCTGCTGCTCGTCTATAGGAAGAGAATAGTCTATCGGATTTTTCCCGGTAACAAGCGTATCTATAGGAATATTGAGAATCTCACAAACGGAAATAACCTTAGTTATATTCGGCATATTTTCCGACCATTTTCTTATACTACTTTTGGGGAAATTACACATTCTTTCTAATTCAGTAAGCGTTAATCCTTTGGATTTTGCTATAATTGCTAAGGTTTGTGCAAGGTTCACAATAAATACACCTACTTTTTGTAGTAAAATTTAACGATGTTTTGTTGACAATCGTAAAATAATACGATATAATAAAGACAACGGAAATCCATAAGAATAGTTTAACACAAAAAAATCCGCTTGTCAAATGTTAAACTTTGAAAGGAAGTGAATGAAATGTAGACAGTGGAAATAAAAATCATCAATCGAAAAAACCAAATATGAAAGGAATTACATAACATGAACGAATTAACATTTACAGAGGACAGAAATCTCAGGGACAATTGCATCAGCCATTACGAAGTGCTGGGAAGAGTAAAGAATTTATTGCTGATACCTTACGCAGATGTGGCAACGGCACAGCAGGTAGCTGACTTTTATGATGTGGATATAAAAACAATCCACAGAGTGTACGAATTAAACAGCGAAGAACTCAAAATGGATGGTGTAGGAACAAGAGGTTATAAAAATTTTCTAATTCCACAAGTTGTGGATTTAGAAACCTCAAAAGGAAAAGCATTGCTAACTTTCGAAAATGGTGACACTTTAACTATTCCAAATAGAGGAATCAGAGTGTTCACTCGTAGAGCTATTCTCCGCATCGGAATGTTACTCCGTGATTCTGCTGTAGCAAAAGAAGTCAGAACACAGCTTCTCAATATAGAAGAAAAGACTTCTAACGAGATCAAGACGGAAGATATTAACGAGGAGCAGAGGCTGATAACAAATGTCGGAATGGCTTTCGCAAGCGGAAACATAAATGATCTGTTAAAAGCTACAACGGAATACAATGCATTTCAGAACCGCCACATTACAAAGTTAAAAGAGGACAACAAGGCTTTGGCTGGTGACATATTGGAATGGAAGGACAGAAACAAGTTAAATGCTGGAGTAAGAAAACTTGCATCCGTTACTAAGATTTACTTTGGCAAGATGTGGAACGAATTGTACAAGAACTTGCAATATAAGTATGGTATATCGCTAAAAAGAAGAGGCAACCAGCCCTATATACAGCACATTAAGCAGGATGAATGGAAATTCGTTATAATGACATTCTCTGCGATGTGCGAAGCATATGGGCAGTCGCCAAGTGATATGTTCCAACAGGTTACGCCTAAAAAGGCTTTGGAAACTAATTATTAACAAGTTTCGTTTTAGGCAATTTGATTATTCTATCAACCTTACCCAGTACAAGCCCGTTGCAGACAACGGAATCATTTTTTGTGAAGTGAATATTGGGGAAGTTAGGATTTACAGAGATCAACTCCCCTTTACCTCTTTCTTTTATGAATGTGTTGTCATTAACGGTAAAGATACCTACTTCACCAATATTAACGTCTGGTTGTTGCTTTACAAGGACTATATCTCCTTCATCAAATTGCGGGTACATTGAATAACCGCTTATTCTAACAGCATAATCAGCCTTGTTTGTTAAAGGATTTGATTTAACGTTAATTAAAGTAAAGTCGTTTTCGTCAACATCGTTTCCGTAACCTGCGGATGCTGGATTTCCAAATAGCCGAAGTGTAATTACCGTATCAGATTCTTGGAATGCCAAGCCTCTTCTGCCTGACTCATCAGCATCGGGTACATATTCCACAATATCGGAAATGTCGCATTCCAAAGCATCACATAATCTGCACAGAGTAGGCAGAGCTACAGAATCCCCTTTGCGAATAGATTGTATTGTTTTCGGATTCAAAGGATCAACCTTTAAATATCGCAAAGAGTTTAAACTTACATTCTTTTCGTCAAGAAGGTGGAATAATCTGTCGTATTTAATTGGCATAATAATCACCTCATCTTACCTTATTGTACCATTAAGTAACCACAAAGTCAAGAAATTATTTGTATAAAAAGTTACACTAATTTTTTCTGTTACTTTTGTATACTTTTACTATTGATAAAAAGGTTACATTTTGGTACAATTAGCATCACAAGGTTACATTAGTAACAAGTAACAAAAATTATAGGAGGATACAAAATGGAACACACACTAAGTACCTGTACCGTAAAAACATTCACGGAACGGTATGAGAAACAAAAGCTAAACTTTGACTTCACTATTCAGCGTGATGGTGGGCAGTGGAATAGTGAGCAGCAGAGTTTGCTTGTTCATTCTATTCTTGTAGGCATGATTGTTCCTGCTTTGTACTTTATCAAAGAAGAAGTCGATAGCGGGGAAGTGTGGACAGTCATTGACGGAAAACAAAGATTGTCAACTCTGATGGCATTTTACAACAATGAGTTTAAGTTATCTAAGGACACCGACAACATTACTATCGGTGACAAGGAATACATAATAGCCGGACTCAAATACAAAGATTTGTCTGAGATACTTCAGGAGCGTTTCACAATGTATCCTTTTGATATTGTCTATCTGAGAGGGTATACAGATGAGGAAATAGAAGAACAGTTTTATCGCTTAAATAACGGCTCTATTTTCACAAAACAGCAGAAGGCTGTAGTACAGTTAGGCACGGAACTTGCAAGTAAAATCAATGAGATTGAGAAACATCCGTTCTGGGAACGTGTAAATATCAGTAAATCTCAGAGAAAGCATGGAGTTGTTAAGGAAACAATCTTAAAATGCTTAATGTTGTTAAGCGGTTATAACTATGCTCATTTTGGAGCGTGTGAAGTTGTTAAATTTGCTAAATTCTTCAGCAAAAACTATGATGATAAACAGCTTGAATATTTTGCTGACATTCTTGATAAACTTAATGATAATATCGTTGATACGGATGACAACAACAAGATGCTCAAGCCTATAAACATTCCTGCTATCGTTATGAATGCAGATTTCTGTGATGAAAACGATGTATCAGATACCGACTATGAAAAATTCATCACCGATTGGTTTGAAACTGGTTGCAAAAGCAACAAATATCTTGAATGTTGTGGATCAGGTAGCACACACAAAGCAAAAGTTGAGGGAAGAGTAAAAGTAATGAATGATTTTCTCCTTAATTTTATAGGGGAATAAAGGTATAAAAGAAGGGATAATAGCATGGATTCAAAGATAATTTGGGATTTGAAAGATAGCTTAAGCCAGTACAACACACACATTATAGATGGTGAAGTTTGTTACGGAGGATGTGTGGAAGATAATCCTATAGGAATAGGGTTTTATAGAGATTTTAAAAGGATAAAGTGGGTGCTTCCTTTCAATTATGAAAATGTTATTGATGGTATATGTGTTAAGAAAAATGATGATGGCTCGGCTGATTATGTCATTACTTTTGATGATGACACAAGACCTATCAATATAAGAGCATACAACCGGAAGGGATTAAAAACAATTCCTATTGATGAAATAACGGGGAATGGATTGGCAACGGTTTTAACGGAAGAAATTGTCGATGATAACTTTAGTTATCTTAAAGTTAATGACAAAAATGTTGCTGTAGTAGCATTAGATTTGTTTAAACTTGTACTCGATAATGTTCAAAGAGAAAAACTGACTGAGATAATTGAGGATGCTGAAGAAAAGTCAATTATAAAGCAAGTTGATGGCAATTTAACTCTTTGTTGTGTTTTCAATTTTGAAGATAATACTTTCAGATTTGAGAGATTAAATATAAAAGATTTTGCTGGGGATAGTCCTCAGAAGATAAAAATTTCACGACAGATACATAGTAACAATAAAATAAGTAACTATGCTACAAAAATAGTAAAACAAAAGAAAGAAAATGACGGAAAGATAGCCCTTATTGACGAAATAATTAAGGTATTCCCAAAGAAATGTGAAAAATATGGGATGTCTATTTCTCAGAACGAGTAAAAGCGGAAGGAGAATAATATGGCTTGTAGAACTGCTGAACCGATTGTAACTTTTGCGGAAATTAGAAAAATTAATAAAATTCTGCAAGGAGAAATTTGGATTGCAGACTTAGGTGAAAGAGATGGTAGCATCCAATGTGGGAAAAGACCTGTTATTGTTCTGCAAAATGATGTAGGTAATAAATATAGTCCCACTACCATAGTTGTACCGCTAACAAGCCAACTAAAGAATCTTTTGCCTGTGCATACTGATCTCGGTATAGAATGTGGACTCAAAAAAACAAGCACTTGTCTTATGGAACAGATTGTGACAATCAACCAGTCACAACTTATCAACAAAATAGGTGAATTGAACGAAGATGGATATAAAGCTATCAAAAATGCCATTGTTGCATCTTTTAAAGGCATACTTTAATTGACATTTCGGGTTGTTTCGTGTATAATTTTGAGTAATGACATATAAGGAAGGTATTGGTATGTATAACGCAGAGGTAAAAGAACTGTATCTTAAAATTTCATCTAATTCGATGATAACTAAGAGTTATCTGAATAAATTAGAACCTTTTGAGATAAAATTGGGCAAAGATTTTGGAGAATTTTCTGATACAGAAGTAAAGGAATCTGTTCTTGAAATCGTAAAAAATCTAAAAGCTGGAAATACTATCAGCGTTGTTCTCACTAATATTAAGAAGTATCTGCTTTGGTATTGCGAGTATTATAATAAAGAAACATACAATATATCGGAAGTTTTTAATGAAATAAGAAAAGAAAAGAATGTGAACGTTCACTACTACAAATCCTTTCCAGATTTTTTTGAGGATTTGTATACAAATATGTATAACGATGTTCTAAAGCAGAATTTTTCGCAAACATTGATTAGGGAAAAGAGACAGTTAATTTTTGATAGATACAATGTTGGGTTGTGTTCAGCATTACTTGCTTGGTGTGGGTTATCTGGTGATGAGATTTGCAATTTAAAAGCTACTGATGTTGATTTTAACAATGCTACAATACGCTTATCCGATAGAGAAGTTTCGTTTTCTAATACTATTCAGGAAGTTTTAGAGAGGACTATATATGCAAATAATTATATAGATAAAAATGGTGAATATGGGAGATATGAATCGTCTTGCTATGTACTCCGTAGGCAACAGGTGGGGCAATCTTATTACAATGAAATTGATTCTAATAAAATTGAATTAGAAAATGACAACAATACCCCTGTATTAAGATATTATATGCAAAGACAAGTGTCACACATATTACCGGGGCTGGCTATTAGCTCAATCCGTGAGAATGGCAGCTTCGTAAGAATGTATGAAAAAATGAAAGAAGAGAATGTCTTTAGAAATGGAAAATTACCAAAGCGTATAGACAACAGTGCTTATTATGAAGATTGGATATTAAAATTGCCCCGTGGCTTAAAACAAGATACGATTCTTCGTTTTAGACTGTTTGTACGAGATATGAACAAATAAATAAAAACATGTTAAGATCACTCTGTTAGCAACAGGGTGATTTTTTTGTTGCTTTTTTCTAAAATACAATCTTTTTTGATTGACAAAAATCGAAATTAGGATATAATAAGAGATGCCAAAGAAACAAATTATAAGATTTATAAAAGCGGTGATAAAATGAATAAGTACAAAAGACAAGACTTAATAACTCTCGGTTTTCTCGGTTTATGTCTTGCAATTATAACATCAATCTATATAGGAAACAAAAACGATAGTGAAAGTAACTTGAGCAGTGAAGATAGTGAATATCAGATAAATACGAATTACTATGATTGTGGCAATCCTTTTAGGTTGACAGTTGTTAAGCCTAATACCGAAAGTGATTCTAAATGGGAACATAAAGAAATTACATCTAGCGAGGGAAATCAAGAAGCTGCTATTATAAAAGACACAACATCTAAATTTGAAATAGGAGAAGAATGTGAGATTCCCGGTGTTCCGACTCATGTTAAGTTTTGTACAGACTATAGATCTTATGATTTATGGTACACTCCTCATTACAGGCTTCAGCAGGTTGCGTGGACTGATGAATATGGATTGAGAAGATACAACAATGATTACTTAGTAGCTTTAGGCAGTTACTATTCAACCGATATTGGTGATAGGTTTGAGGTTACATTAGATACAGGTAAGACTTTTACGGTTATGATGGCTGACGGCAAGTGGGATATTGATTGTGATGAAAACAATATGTACACACCAACGATTGACTACAATGGAGAATATGCTGGGAATTTGCTTGAATTTATAATGGATAAATATTCAGTTTCAAGCGAGATGTACGGATATGGGTCACTTGATTACTACGATGCTTTTAAGGGTAGTGTAATTAAGATGGTTTATCTCGGCAGAGATGATTCTGCCGATTGGGATACATACTATTAATTATTAAGGAGAATAAAAATGATTTTTAGTGGTTTTGAATTAAAGGAGAGACTTATTCGTTTACGAATTAAAAGCGAACTCACAACCTCGGATGTTGCGGAATACCTTGGAATTGAAGAAGAAGAGGTTATAAATATAGAAAACGGTAAATCTCCTTTGTTAGCCAGTATAGTAGATGAATTGTCAAAACTTTACGGTGTTTCTGTCACTCGTCTTATAAAAGATGACAACTATTTAGTAGGTGTTCCTTCTTTAAAGGATTGTGACATAAAAGATCTGAGAGACATAGCCAAAATTAATAAGATTGCCTTGAATTTGGGACAGATGAAAGAATTAGCAGGTAACTTATGATAGTTTTCAGAAAAACCACAGAAACAAAAACAAAATACTTTAGCAAAGAAATTATAACGTTCAGAAAGTTACTCCTTTTTGGCATAATACCATTATTCATTTCGGTAACAAAGGAAACAAAACCGTCGTGAATTAAATAGTGAGAAATTAGGAAGAATGGTTGAAAAATGGATTTAGCGTAGAGATAATGTTATGGGGTGTTTGCGGAATGGTAAATAAGCTAACGAAAGGAGAAAGATGTAGCGTAAATGATAACATATGAAAGTATACCAGATGGATATGAACTTTCTACAGAATTTCCAACATACATTTTAGGGTTTTGCCCTGATACGGATAGTTGGTTTGCCACTAATCAAAGATTTTTCTTTTACGAATATCCTATGGATTTTCCAAACGAGGAGACCGCAATTGAATATTTCAAGAGGAATCCAGAAGTGTTTTATAATTTGGAAAAAGAAATGAGCATATATCGCCCTTCATTTTATAATGATGGCGTTTGGTTGGAAAATACAAAGGAACTTATAATGATAAAAGATTAGTTTTATTAGTTGAGAAGGAGTAAAGTATTGCATGATTATTAAAAACCAAGTATATGTATGCTCAAATTATGCAACAAGTGAATTACAAAAGATTTTAGACTGCCACGCAAAAGCTGGATATAAATTAGTTTCAACAGAAATGGCGAAAAACAGATACGATGTCGATGTGATGTATCTTTTCTTTGCGGGTGAATTTGATGAGAATAAAACGTTAAGTTTGTAATGTGGCTTAATGAACCATAAATCAATTGTAAATATAAATTCGTTGCAGAAAGGAAATCAATATGAGTAAAGAAAACATTTTATCAAAGATAAGTAAAATGTCTGAAGAAGAGCTTATAGACTTGGCTCGTAGCACTTCTGATGTTGAGATATTTAACATATTGGCTGAAAATGCGAACTATGAAGTTCGTTGTAAAGTTGCAGAAAACATGAACACACCTGTAGAATTGCTTGCTGTACTTGCAAAAGATATAAATTTAGGTGTTCGTGCAAGTGTTGCTTGGAACAATAATACCCCAGTCGAAACACTTGTAAAGTTTGCAGGTGATAAAGAAGGGCGGGTTCGTTGTAAAGTTGCAGAGAACAAAAACACTCCTGCGAAAGTTCTTGCAAAACTCGCAAATGACGAAAACGAATGTGTTCGTGAAGTTGTAGCTTGGAACGAAAATACACCTGACAAACTACTCTCTGTGCTTGCAAAAGATAAAGATTGTTATGTTCGTAAAGCTGTTGCTGAAAATAAAAATACAAGTGTCGAAACACTTGTATTTCTTTCAAAAGACAACAACGAATGGGTAAGCAAAGTGGCTAATGACGCTCTTAAAGAGCGCAAAGAGAAAGGTAGAACCAATATAGAACGATAGCTGTATGAAAATGAAAGTTAAATTTTATAGGAGAATTTATTTATGACCGTTATATTCAGACAACGTACATTCTCAAAAAGATATAAGATACAAAAAGACTGGGATGTTGGAGCAAACCACACTACAGCAACCATTGTTGAAGATAAGGAATGTCATTGTCTTAAATCAGATAATAAAATAGCAGAATGCGTTTTATCCCCAAGTGACTTAGAATGGATTAAAGAAGACAAAATGATTTTTATAAATGACGACTTACATGGGTCAGAAGACGGTACTTATTATATGATTTCAAAAACAATGCACGATACCAATAGAAATATAATAGTTTATGTCGAAGATAAAATTGAAGAGGATTCAGCTTCAATGCGAAACAAATGCGAGTTAGAAAATGTGCTTTTAAATGTTAATAAACTTGAAGAATATAAAAGAACTCATAAATACAAACACAGGTTTTTTAATTTTAAGAAAGGTTGATAAGAGATTATGAACAGGAATAAAGCATCTGAGATTACAAAAATAATGGCGAGAATTGAAAAGATTGAATGCTATCTAGACTTCTTTAAGGACAGGTCTTATCCAGATGAGTTCGAAATTCATTATAGAGGATTTGAATGCCTTGAGCTTGAACAAGAAGCCTTAGATATGCTTATTGATTATTACGAGAAAGAACTCGCAGAGCTAAACAAGAAATTATCTGAATTATGAGGAGAAGGTTGTGAAAAATTGTTGTTATTTAAGGATAGAAGACGTAAGCGTTGGTAATGATGCTTTTGACCACCCGGATTATATGTATATATGCAAGTTGTTCAACAAGAGAATATTTTATGGACTTTGCAAGGGGTGTGAATATTACAAAGAAAAAATGGTAGAGAAATTTTATAGCGTAGAAACAGAATCAAATGGCTACGCAGACAATACTTTTACAGGAACAATTGGTGAGTGTGAGGACTATATACGCAATCAGAATCTTCTTGATTCCAAAGATATTGGAGAAGTTAGGGTGGCACTTCTTACAGTGCAGAATGACGGAGAAACACACTGTGAGGAATTGTATAAATGCGAGAAAGCGTATAGAGTTGACGAAAATCAGAATGCTGTATCGTGTATTGTATATAGAAAAATGATCCGTTAATAAAAGACGGCTTTTATATATTTAGTTAAGGAGAAAAACAAATGAAAGGCTACAAAGGATTTAATAAAGATTTAACTTGTAGAGGAAAGCAGTACACCGAGAACACTGTTTTTGAAGAAGAAAGTGCTGAAATCTGCAAAAGCGGTATGCACTTCTGCGAAAATCCATTTGACGTGTTAAACTATTACGGGTTCGTTGATGATAACGCTGAATTAAACGAATTTGCAGAAGTAGAAGCATTAGACGATTGTAAGACGGATGATAATAAGAAATACACAACGAAAAGGCTAAAAATCGGTGCGAAGATAGGCATCAGCGGACTGATAAAAGCATTTGTTGACTTTACTTTATCGAGAGTAAAAACAGAAGATGTGGCTACAAACACGGGCAATTGTTCAGCGGCTACAAACACGGGGTATCGTTCAGCGGCTACAAACACGGGCAATTATTCAGCGGCTACAAACACGGGCGATTGTTCAGTGGCAAGTGTTGAGGGCAGAAATAGTTTTGCAATTGCAACTGGAATTGGTAGTAAGGCAAAAGGAAAAGTTGGTTGCTACATTGCTGTTGCTGAGTGGAAACAAAAAGACGGAGAGTATGATTTAGTCGATTTTAGAACACATAAAGTCGATGGAAAAACCATCAAGGAAGATACATACTATACGTTGAAAAACGGAAAATTTGTGGAATGTAAAGACTGTTAAGGAGAGATGAAATGCCAGAAATGATATATAGCAATAAGCATATCACGGAGGTGCTTCTTGAAGGAGAATGTTTTAATTATAAGTGGGCAATTGTGAAGCTACCTAAAACCAGTAGGTTATTTTCTTTAGGCGAAGAGATCACGGTTGATTTCCATGGTGGAGTTACTTATACTTTTTCTAAAGGACTACGCCAGTTAAAAACTGTTGAGAAGAATGAACGTTACCTCGTTGGCTGGGATTACACTCATTACGAGGTCCGGTTGAATTTAATCAGTTTGAGAGAGGTAAGAGATGGACAATAGATAAAATCAAGTCAGAAGTATATGAAGTAATAAAGCAGTTGATTGATTTAGAAAAATGATAAAGCTTAACGGTGGCGGAATAGGTAGACGCTAGTATGGCTGTTGTAATGGCAGCAATAAGTTTACACACAGAAACGGTGTGCTAATTACTAACAGATATAAAAATGTGACAGAGCAAGGCGCTTCAAAATAGGTTATCTAATTTTTTAACCGACCTGCGCTAGTTGGGGCGTTAGAAATAACGAGAACGAGAGTGCTATGTGTGGTGCAAATCCACACCCGTTGATTAGCAAGTCTTATCCTACAGACTTTAAATGTGGGAAGTTCAGAGTTTTGTATGTTTTTTCTCGCCGTAGAACTTTAAAAATCAACAGAAAACATACAACACGCAAAGGTAGCCCAACGGCAGAGGCAATGGACTTAAAATCCATTCAGTGTGAGTTCAAATCTCATTCTTTGCACCAGCGGATATTCACATTCCGCTTTCTACGAGCGATAGCTTGCATGAGAAGTAGACGAACCGGTTATTCTGTGATTGCAAGGTTGAAAATATCTGCTCCAATCCCTTAAATGGTTATATCTCCTGCGGGAATATGACAGCCTTGGTGTTGCGTCAACAAGGTGGGTTATACGAAATAGTATCAGGTGATATGTGCGATTGTGTAAAGAAAATAAAAATGTCAATAATTAATTCTTGAACAACACACATATTGAGTACACTCAAGCATTTTCTCTCCCCTATGCTTATCTGATACTATTAATTCGGAGATGTAGCTCAGTTGGTAGAGCAGCAGGCTTTTAATCTGCGAGTCAAGGGTTCGAATCCCTTCATCTTCACCAGTCGCAGTTTCTCATATAGTTAGTCTGCGGGACTAAATTAAAGCTGATTATATAGAGAGAATAAACATGGATTAAGTAGATAAACTACCACCGATTGATTAATTCAAGTATGTGGCTTGTGGCTTAAACTCTTTAGAAAAAAATAAGGCAAAGTAATCTACAATATGGCGCCATCTTCTAACTAGGTCTAGGAAACCGGTCTTTCACATCGGTAATATGGGTTCGAGTCCCGTTGGCGTCACCAGCCCGAAAGGGTAAACTGTGATGATGGTTTGAATCAAACCATATCTAAAGGTCTTAACCTCAAGACTTATAAAAAGGAGATAATTACTCCACAGAACGAGGACTAACCAGTGATTCATGAGTCATTGGTTGGGTTCAGTAGTACAATTTAGCCTGTATCGGCTTGGTGTATGGGATTGCGTAATTGACGTGGTTTCTGATGCACACTGAATATCCGGATATTCAGAGGAAATAGACCGTACTACTGAATTAAATTGTCGCTATGGTGGAATGGCAGACACGGCAGACCTAAGTCTGCTGATAGCAATATCGTATCGGTTCAAGTCCGATTAGCGACAACAACGCAGATATAGTTTAATGGCAAAACGTTGGCTTCCCAAGCCGAAGTTGCGGGTTCGATTTCCGTTATCTGCTCCAAACGAAAGGATAATAAAACGGTTTCGTCATAAGAAATGCGGAAATATCTGAGTAGGGTTCTATACTCGTACAAACCTATTCTCACCCTAGAAAGTTAAAGAGTGCGGGTAATATCAAAAACATAAAAGCCACGTTTTGTGTGGGTAGTGAGAGTGCGAAATCTAAGCGATTGAGTAGCAACATCGCCTAAGTAATTCGTAATGCACCGCCCTAGTTTTTACGGTTATTAGGGACAGTGTGTGATTTGCTACGTCACACACTTACATTGGCACATAGTGAAGCGGTTAACACATCAGATTTTGACTCTGATAGCGTAGGTTCAAATCCTACTGTGCCAGCCAGGGGCTTTTGGTGTTATGCTACAGGTACTACCTGAACCAACGGCAGTGATGTCGTCAGAAAGGGATCTAAATTTTGGCATTTAGCAGGGCAGTTAAATGTGTTAATTAGAATTAAACGAGGAAACGCCAGATCCACCTTTCAATCATTCTAAATGTTAGTTCAGTTTTGGCACTCTGAACTAAAATAAAAGTGTCAAACATAATTGTAAGACCGCAAGAGGTTAAACAATATCCAAGAAAATAAAAAGGAGAAAAACATGACAAAGTATTTAAAAATTGAAACCCCTTTTGAAAGAGCTACTGATGGTTCAAAGAAACTTATAGAGGGAAAATTCAGAAACGAAACCGTTGAATATCTTGCAAACTCCGAGTGGGTATTTACTGAAAAAATAGACGGTACAAACATAGGGATTGTTTGGGATGGACATAAAGTTACATATCAAGGCAGAACTGAGAATGCACAGATCCCAGCCCATCTTGCAAATAAACTTGTAGAATTGTTTGGTGGAAATTCTAACGAAGAACTTTTTGAACAGAAGTTTGGAGATCAGCCAGTGATTTTGTTTGGAGAAGGATATGGTGTGAAGATAAACGGAGGAGGGGCATATAGACCAGATGTTTCGTTTATTCTTTTTGATGTTTATCTTCCTGCGGTCAATATATGGTTAAAGAGAGAGGCTGTAGAAGATATTGCTCAGGCTTTTAATATTGATGTTGTTCCCGTTATTATAAGAGGAACTATAAAACAGGCGGTTGATTATGTTAAGACAAACCCGGCATCAACAATAGGAACGGCGAAGATGGAAGGGCTGGTTGGCAGACCTGCGGTTGAGTTAAACGACCGTATGGGTAGAAGAGTTATCACAAAAATTAAGGCTGTTGATTTTGAATAAGGAGAGAAAATATGAGCGATTGGATAAGTGTGGAAGATAAACTTCCCGAAAGATATGAAACATGGAAAGAATATTTAATAGCTGTTTTTGTACCGTACATTGACAGGTGCTTAGTAACAACGGCAACGTATGACAGTCGCCAAAAGATATGGCATCTGAGTCCTTTTGGCGAAGAGCAAACCGTAAATGCTATAATCCCACCTTGTGATGTTGACAGCGATGAAACTATAATAACGCATTGGATGCCGTTACCAAAGCCGCCGCTTGTATTTTGAGTTGATAGGAGGGAAGCAAATGGCTGAATATCTTGAAAAAGAGGCTTTTAAGTCTTGGATGAAAGAAAACATAACCCAAAATTCGATGATTTTAACGGCAATAGATTACGCACCGTCAGCTGATGTCGAGCTAGTAAGGCACGGGTGTTGGGAAAAACACAGTGTGTCGATGATGGTATGCTCGCTTTGCGGGAAACATACTGCAAAACATAATTTTAAATACTGCCCTAACTGCGGGGCGAGAATGGATGGAAGCGAGGAATATCAATAATGAGTGTGAACGAAGCTTTAGTGCGACTTGTTAAAGAAAATCCGGGTCTGCCCATAGTTCCTGTAGTATATATCAAAAACTGCTGTGATGATTATAGCTTGTTTTGTGGTAGGTTTGGGTTTGACCCAGTGGATATAGGAAAATATGCGGAGTGGAATGGAAAAATTTATATAGACGTGGATAAGTTCAAAGAAGACTATTTATTGCAAAACAAAAATGCGTTATATACAATGTGTGAAGATGACGATTCGGTAAATTTGTGCTTGCAGAGAATTGCAAGCAGTTATTTTAAAAAGGCTATTCTGTTGTACATAGATGTGTAAAAATAAAACAAGTCTTTTATCGCAAGGAGGTTATACATGAGCAAAATAGAATCAATAAAGATATACAACAAGGAATCTGGTGAATTAATTAAAACGATTAGTAACCCAATGGATGTAAAGCATATTAGTGGTGGCGAACCGAAATCCACACCCAGAAGGAAACCGAATACACTCTTATACGCAAAAACATTGGCTTTTGTAGGACAATTAACCTCTATCTATAAAGAACACGAAATAAAAAGTGTAGTAATATGTAAAAGTCATAAAAAGAAACGAATAAACAAGAAAATTCAAGACAAATTTGGATATAAAACAATTATCTATACTAACGATAATCTTGTGATAAGGTTTTTTACAAAATTCCCGATGATTATGAAATAGTGAGAGGAGGAATTTTATGATAACTAAAGAAGTGTATGTTGCTTATGACGGAACAGAGTTCTATGACGAAGATAAATGCAGAGAATATGAAGATGAATTGGATAATTTGCAAGTTCCAAATCTAATTAAAGCACTAAAAGTTATAGCGTCAAATAAAGCTATCTTTTCGTCATATAGCTGTGATAGATGTCCACTTACGTCAATTTGTGATTCGTGTTTTAGTGACAATCTTCCTTGCCGTTGGCGTCAAAAGAATATATTGAAATTAGGAAATAGAGGGGATTAAATTTTGGAACATATTTTACAATTTGGTATCAACATTGATGATGAGATGATAAAGAAAACTGTTGTAAATACAGCATCTCAGCAAGTTGTGAACAGTATAAGACAAGATATTATGAAACAGCTAACCGGCAATAAAAAGCCAATAGAATGGGAATACACAAACAAATTAAAAAATCTGGTAGAGGAGTGTTCTCAGACTTTTATCAAAGAATATAAGGACGAAATAATAGAGAAAACTTCGGACAAGCTAGCAGAGAGATTAATAAAAACAAAAGCCATTAAAGATATGGTAAATAAAGCCGTGTCTGACTTAATGACTTGAGGCGGTTATATGACAACAAAGTATATTGCTTATGATGGTAAAGAATTTGACAACCCCTCAAATTGCAAAAAATACGAGAGATATTCTCTAAAGGCAAATGCTGGTAGTGCGTTTGAATCTATTAAGACGTTAGTTGCAAATTCTGCAATTGCAAATCAAAACTGTACCGAATGCCCGTTTTGTAATCAATGTTCTTATTTGTTTAACGAACTTCCACCTTGTGAGTGGAATGTTAAAGGGATTTTAAGACTGTAAGAATGAAATTGAAATTAATGATAAGCACGCAGAAAAGAGGGGATACAGAACGAAAACAATAGTAATTAACTTATTCGGAGAACCTTCAGCAGGGAAAAGCACTTGTGCGATGGATATTACTGCTAAACTGAAAAGAAGTGGAATAACGGCTGAGTATATTTCAGAGTTTGCCAAAGACAAGGTGTGGGAAAACGATAGCGAAGTTTTTAGACATCAAGAATACATATTTGGCAAGCAGTCGTTTAAGATGGGTAGAGTAAAAGATAAAGTGCAAGTTATGGTTGCCGATTCTCCGTTAATATTATCGGCGGTGTATGATAAACAGCTTGGAGAAAATTTTCGTGCCACGGTGTTGGATATTTTTAACTCTTACAATAATAAGAATTACTTTTTAGTAAGAAATCACTCATACGAAAGCGAAGGGCGATTACAAAACGAACAAGAAGCAGCTTTTATAAAGCAGGAAATTCTGGACAAATTGAATGAATATCGCATCAATTATGATGTTGTAATTTCAAACGAAGAAACGTGTGATAAAATTGTCGATGATGTAATTAAGGAGGTAAAAAATGAACAGTAAAGGGCATTTTATAATCAGTTTATCGAAGTCTGTAATACGGATAGTTGGCGGTTGTGCGGCGCTTGTTGTAGGAAATATCTTGCCTTTAGCTCTCGGTATAATAATAGCTGAGATAGGCGGTATTTTAGAGGAAGTAGTTGACAAGAGATAAAATGTTAGTTTTATAGGGGGCGATTTTTGATTGTGTATTACAACTTTTATATATTTTTAGTGACAACTACATCAGAGTTGAGGTGAAAGAATGAAAGTTTATAAAGAAAATAGTTTTTTGATATTTGATTTTGAAGATGGAAAAACTGTTAAATACGATTTTGCTACAAAAAAGTCGTATGGTTTTTCCGGGAAGGAAGTTAATGGACTTCAGAATCAGCTAAGAAATATTAGTTTTAGTCAAATTAAAGAGTCTTGTACAGATGAAAATTACGCAAATTTTCTTGAGTTCGTAAAAAGGAAAGAAACGTATTATATATATAACATAGGTACTATCTTAAATCGAGTTTCAAAATATTCAAGATTTGAGCAAATATTCTCGGCAGGAATAAAAGATGTAGACTCACGGTTTAAATACAGAATAGGGGATATACCTTGCGCTTTACGCAAGCTTTGTATCAAAAAAGATTTTAAAATTTCTAATTTTGTGGTTGAATCCTATATACAAAACCCAGATGCTATGTTTTTAGTTTCAAATTTATCTTATATGAGTTTGGACAATCGAAAGCTGTATAGTATCTTGTTTTACCCTTATTATAGATATGATAGCGAAGAAAAATCAAATTTTAATATTTTAACCAAGCAAATGGGATATTCTGCAAAGCCATTACTTCAGTACATAGATCAGTTAGTAACATTTGAGGCGATTGATGATGTTGGGTTTATTATGAGAGAATTACTGGATTATGCAAAAATGATGAATGCAATTAGCAATAAATTTGACAAATATCCAAAACATTTTTTAACAACATTTAAAATTGCAACTAGAAACTACAATCGTTTAAAGAAAAAGTTTCCCGAAGAATTGTTTAAAAACAGAATTGACGAATCTTTGGAGATGTCTTATAAGAATTATATGTTTATATATCCTCGTTGCGTTGATGATATAAAAGATGAGGCAGCTCAGCAGAATAACTGTGTGGCTTCGTATATTGACAGAGTTCTCGATGGGAAATGCCATATTTTATTTTTAAGAAATAAAGACTCTATCGATAAGAGTCTTGTTACTCTTGAGGTACGGCATAATGAAATTGTACAAGCAAAGCGTAAATTCAATTATGCGGTCTCTGCGGAAGAACAGGAAGCTATTGATGAATGGAACAAAAGGCATAGTGCATAGGAGGTAAAAATGGCTTATATAAAAAGAGCTGGTGGACTTATATCACGGAAAGAACTTTTTGATGATATACACCATTGCGTTAGATTTACCTGTAAAACAGGCGATTTTAGTGAGATAAGAGGTGCTAGCAAAATTATAGATAGAATAGAAGTTGCCCCAGAAATAGACATAGAAAGAGCGTTAAACAACGCAATAGCTTCTACTGAAATGGAAGGCTTTGAAATTTCCGAAAAAGACAGAGAGTTGTTGCTCAAACTTTTAAAGAAAGAGTTGGGTCTTGATGAGGTTCTTGAGATTAAAAATAAGGAGTTTAAAAATGAGTAAAGAAATCTCGATTCAGTGGAAGTGCAAACCAAATATCTATGACGGCGATGCATCCACCATTATTAAATATCTAATGGCTAATGCAGAAGATGAAGATGAGTTCAACACTGATTGTGAGTACGAAATCAAGATCGCTTGGCAAATATTCTCTAATAGAATGTGTCGAGGTAGCTCGTGGGTAGATGTTACTGAACATAATCTGTACAGATTTTGCAAATGGTTAATGACACATTATAGAGAATCAGACGGTAAGTGCGTAATTGAAAGGTGACACGAATGCAATGAGTAAACTAACCATAGAAGAAATAGAGCGTATTGAGATGATCAAAAAGATGTTTAGAAACGGAAAGGAAAAAGAAGCGAGTAATATAGTACAGGTAAGATTTTTACAAGATCCATCCAAGAAGAGATATACATTTAACGTACCTTGTAATGAGAAAATTTGCAAGGGAGATGTGGTACGGATAAGAAATAAGAATGATAGTGAGATGATTGCTATAGCAGAAACCGATAGCGAGATGCTTAGTGAGAATGCTATTGATATGATTATGGGTGGCAAGGATGTTATAAGCTGGGTTATCGGAAAGTACAAGTACGATGAGTTTCTTAATCTCAACATAACCACAAAAGCCATAAATATTAGCAACGACTTAACGATTACGAGAGAGGATTTTAAAGATGTATGAATGTATAAATCCAAAATGTGACTGGACAGGCTACTGGTGCGATTTAGAAGAAGAAAAAGAATATGTCGGTGAATATCAAGGATATGACGTGTATATGTCAAGCAAGGCGTGTCCACGTTGCCATCAGGAAGTTGAATATACTGGCGATTGGAGTGAAGAATAGTGAACGCTAATATTACTTTTTTTGCAAAATCAAAAGATGGGAATGGGTTCAATAAAATTTCTACAATGATAGGGAAACTTTTATTTTTGCACTATGATATTAATAGCAATTGTGGGGATGGCAACATTTCTATAGGAATCGAAGATTCTTACACAAAATCTGAAATTCAGATAGACAGATTTATTGACAATAAAAGAAGTTTTGCTAATGTAGCAAAAGATAAAGATTGGATTTCTGTCAATATTTTTATTGACGATAAAAATTCATAAGAATCAAAGTTTTTTATTTGACTTTTTCTAAAAACGTGTTATTATATGTTGTGCAAAGAAACCAATTATAAGATTTATAAGTGCATCGGTGGCGTGTACTTGTAATAGGAAAAGCCACTTTTATATAGATTTAAATTCTTTATTCCAGTCTGAAAAGGCTGTTTATATAGATAAAATATTTGTTTTATTGAAAGGATGATTAAATGACGTTTCAGGTTAAGAAGGCTAAGAGAGAAAAGATTTATACTAAGATTGCGTTAATGGCACCATCGGGTGGTGGTAAGACTTATGGTAGCCTTAGATTAGCAACGGGTATGGCTGAAGAAATCGAAAAGGAGACTGGTAAGAAGGCGAGAATTTTGCTTGCAAATACAGAGCAGAAGCGTGGTTATTATTACGCAAACGAATTTGATTACGATATAGTTGATGTAGAAGCTCCTCACAATCCTGAAAAGTATGTGGAGTTGATTGATTTCGCTGTTGCCGAAGGTTATGACATTCTTATAATTGATTCTTCTTCTCACGAATGGGAAGGTAAGGGCGGTTGTCTTGAATTACAGCAACAGGCAGGAGGTACTTATCAGGCATGGAGCAAGGTTACCCCCCGTCATAATAAATTTATAAATGCCATTGCTGATTCTCCTATACATATCATTGCAACAATGAGAGGTAAGGATCAGTACGAAGTCAGCAAAGATGACAGAGGTAAGACTTCCGTTCAGAAGTTAGGTGTTGGCGCAAAGCAGAGAGATGGTTTTGAATATGAATTTACAGCAACATTTTTAATAGACCAAAAAACCAACTGTGCAGAAGTACAGAAAGATAACACTCATATTTTTGAACACGAAGGAGCAACTCTTTTAACCGAAAATCACGGAAAGAAGATAATTCAGTGGGCAAACTCAGGGGAAGGGTATACTCCGGTAGTAAGAGAAAAAGAAACTGCTGATAATGTTGAAGACGAATTAAAGTCTATCAAGAAGGAAATCGTTTCGGTATGCACACAGCTTGGTGGGCAGAAGAACGAAACGCTTATGACAACATTGAAGTCTTTCGTTGCCAATGGCAATCCAAATGCAATAAAGGATATTGAAAAGGCTAAGAAGTGTTTAGAAGCTATTAAGAATATTGAAACCAACTAAGGAGGATAAAAATGAATAAGTGTATTTTAATGGGTAGGCTTACAAAGGATGCTGAAATAAGAGAAGCTAGCAACACAACGGTGGTGAGGTTTACTCTTGCTGTTGACAGAAGATTTGCAAAAGAAGATGCAAAGCAGACGGCAGATTTTATTAGCTGTGTTGCCTTTGGTAAGACTGCTGAATTTATTGGTAAGTATGGATTAAAGGGTACGAAGTTTGTTGTTGAAGGACATATTCAGACAGGTAGTTATACAAACAACAATGGTGATACGGTTTATACAACAGATGTTGCTGTTGAAAATGTGGAGTTTGCAGAAAGCAAGAAAACTTCAGATAGTAACAGTTCATCAGTAACTTCGGCAGATAAGGGATCGGTTGCACATTCAGAAAGTTCTGTAGTAAGTGCAGATGATGACGATGACTTTCCGTTTGCTTAATGGACAAGATTAAAGAAGAAAAAGATTACGTTTGTGCTTATAAATATTGTTTACATCACGGTGAAAGAGTCAAAGACTCCGAAGCCGTGATTTTAAACAAAAGACGTTATCATTGGGATTGTGCAGGAATGAAACAAGAAATCTTAAAATGCGTTGATTTATATATGACAATTTGTGAAGATAAAACTAAATTCCCAATGGTATGCAAGGTTATAAATACATTGGTATTCAAATACAAAGTTCCGATTGATTTTATAGAATCAAAATTAACAGGTTCTTTAAGCTATTACGATGGCAGACCAGTACAGGCTTTGTATGGATTACGAAGGCTCTTTTGGGAATTTGAATTTAATAAAAGGTAGGTGGTTTATTGCTAATAGACAAGGAAATTATTGAGAGAGCAAAAGAAAAACTTGGGGATGAAAATGCTATTTTAATGGCAGAATTGCTTGAGTTAGATAATTTTGACGAAAAGAATTTGAAAGCTTGTTGCCCCTATCACAATGAAGATACGCCGAGTTTTATTTACAACCCTAAAAAGTATTCATACCATTGTTTCGGGTGCAATCGTACCGTAGATCTTATAGACGTTCTTGTAGAAAAAGGCAACACATTTGTTGATGCTGTTAAGATACTATGCGATAAGGCGAATATAGAGTTTTCTTGTCCAGAACAACACATCAAAACATTACATGGCTACAAATATCCACACGAAGAATCTCGTGAGAACGATATGAGTAAAGTTTATGACTATCTTGGCAAACGTGGAATCAGTAAAGCTACAATAGATTACCTTGATATTCGTTCTGATAGCAACGGTAATATTGCTTTTCACTCATACGATCAGTTTGACACTCTAACGGTTGTCAACTATCGAAAATCCTTTAAAGCAAAAGAGAATAAGTGTTGGTTTCAGAAGGATGCTGACACCGCTGATATTCTCTTTAATATGAACAGAGTAAATACAACAAAGCCGTTGGTTATTACTGAAGGGCAGATTGATTGTGCAAGTGTAATTGAAGCAGGGTATTTAAACTGCGTTTCTGTTTTAAAAGGATCTCAAGGTATGGGGTGGATAGAAAATCTATGGGATTGGCTAAAACAGTTTGAATCAATTATAGTTTTTAGCGATGGCGACAGAGCTGGTCTTAAAATGAGAAGTGAACTTATCAACCGTTTAGGTGCTATGAAGTGCAAATATGTTGAAGTCCCATCTGAGTTAGAGTATAAAAACACCGGCAAGATTTATCCCGTAAAAGATGCGAATGAGATACTTCAATGTAAAGGCAAAGAATATTTACTTGAACTTATAAATACTGCTAAAGATATTCCAATTACTTCAGTTGCAAAGTTATCCGAAATTAAAGAACTTAATCCTACAGAAATGGATGGCTTTGAATCAGGCATAAAAGAACTTGATAAAGAACTGATGAAAATCTTTACAGGAGGAGTAACACTCCTAACAGGACTTCCGAGTGCGGGTAAAACAACATTCCTTAATCAGATTGTTTTAATGGCAATGGATAACGGTTACAAGACATTCTTGTTTTCGAGAGAACTTCTAAATGGTATGAGTAAAGGGTGGTTTACGCAAGTAGCAGCAGGAAGAAGAAATATGCACTCAATTAGGCTTGCTAATGGCAACGATTTTTACATAGTGAATGACGATGCAAAAAAGAACATAACTCAGCATTATGACGATTCTTTCTTTATCTATAAAGATGAGGAAGAAAACAGTGAGGACAAACTATTTGAGAGTATGGAGTTATGTGCTACTAAAAAAGGATTAAGACTTTTTATAATAGACAACCTAATGACCGTCCAACTTCACGCCGATACTGCTGATACAAATAAAGCACAAACCGATTTTATGAATAGGCTTATTAAGTTTTCAATGAAATATGATGTTGCGGTTGTATGTATAGCCCATCCAAGAAAGATACAAGGTGGGGCAGATATAGGGCTGTTTGATGTTGCCGGTAGTCAGAATATTGTAAACCTTGCTACGAGAACAATTGGTTTAAAGCGAGTAAAAGAATCTGATAAAGAAAATGTATCAAATAAATATTATGGATTTGATGTAATTATTACTATCATAAAAGACCGTATATTTGGCTCGACAAAAGAAATCCCTGTATTCTACGACACGATAGACAGACGGTTTTACTCAAATTACGAAGAATATGATCGTGTTTACGGTTGGGATAAAACCGTTTATACAACGCTTTTGCCATATGTAGAAAAGAACAGAAAGGAAGTGTTCCCTGATGAATAACGAATATGAATTTATATTAAGCACAATGACTTGGAGCTTTTCAAGGCTTAATTCTTTCTATAATTGCCCTTATGAGTGGAAATTAAGATATATTGATTGCAATGATGCGGAAAATGGTTTCTTTGGGGAATACGGCTCTTTTTTACATAAAATCCTTGAAAAATATCTCAAAGGAGAGCTATCAATTTTTGAATTGAGCAGTTATTATGAGGAACATTTTAATGAGAATATTCCTCATGATGCTCCTCCTAATAAGTATGTTGATATGAAACAGTCTTATTATGACAAGGGACTTGATTATCTTGACAACATAGATTTGGATGTCGATAAATATGAGATTTTAGGTGTCGAAAAGAAGGTTGAATTTACTATAGCCAATAAGAAATTTGTTGGTTATATTGATCTTTTAGTAAAGGATAAGACTACTGGCGAAATTATTATAATAGACCACAAATCTGCAAGTATGAAAGTATTAAAAAATGGGCAAGTAAGTAAAAAGGATCAAGAACACTTTTTGTCATTTAAAAGACAGCTTTATCTTTATTCCATCCCTATTATAAAGGAGTATGGGTCAGTATCTAAACTAAGTTGGAATTTATTTAAAGAAAGAGATTGGCTAACTATCCCATTCGATGAGAAAGAATACAATGAATCAATTGATTGGGCTGAAGCTACTTTAAAAATGATTGAAAATGAAGAACATTGGTGTCCAAATCCCGACTTTTATTATTGCAATTATTTATGCGGTCAGCGTAATCACGCTTGTGAATATAAGCCACAACCTATAACCAAAGAATTGGCAGAAGAAAAAGTATATAATCCCGAAACTGACTCTTATGTTTGATGAGGTGAGAAATGCAAAATTATCACAAACACACATCTTTTAGTAACGTTCTTGTAACCGATTGCACAGCTTCTTATGAAGAATATGTCAATAGGGCAATTGAGTTAGGACAGAATGTTATTTCGAGCGTTGAACACGGCTATCAAGGTAACTATTACATACCTTACGAACTGGTGCAAAAGCACAACGATTCACTTTACAAGAAATTAGAACAAGGGGAAATTACTGAGGAAGAATACAAAAAAAAGAAACTCAAATTTATTTTCGGGGCTGAAGCCTATTGGGTAAAAGACTGTTTATTAGAAAATCCCAAGATTGATAAAAAGACAGGCAAAGAAATCCCCGGCGAAACCGTTAAGGATAGAACAAATTGCCATATAATCTTACTCGCAAAAAACGAAGAAGGAAGAAGAGATATTAACGAAATTCTTTCAATTGCCAGCATAGATGGCTTTTACGGACAGCCGAGGATAGATATTGATTTACTTTTAAGAATTAAACCTGAGAATGTTGTTGTAACAACTGCTTGCTTGAAATATTGGGTATACGAGGATATAGAAGAAATCACAGAGAAACTTCATAATCATTTTGGAGATAACTTTTTCCTTGAAATTCAGTATCATAATACTTCATTACAAAAGCAGATAAATCAAAGAATATTGAAACTCTCAAAGCAGATGGGAATTAGGTTGATCTTCGGATATGATAGTCATTACATTTATCCTAATCAGTATGTAGAACGTGATAATTACCTCGATGGCAGAGGTATTATCTATGACGATGACGAAAAGGGTTGGTATATGGATTATCCCGATGAACAAGAAGTAAGAAAAAGACTTTTTGAGCAAGGGGTGTTATCTGAATCTGAGATTGATGAATGTATAAAAAATACAGACATTCTTCTTGATTTTGAAGATATTATTCTTGACAAAAAAGTCAAGCTGCCGAAAAATTATCGTTTTAATGGCGAATGGATAGGTAACAAATCTCAAGAATGGAGAGACAAAACTCTTAAAAATCTTGTTTATGCCAAATGGGAAGAACAAAAGAAAAGGGTTGACCCGTCAATGTATGAAGAATACGAAAAGGGAATAGCCTATGAACTCGATGCCATTATCGACACAAAAATGACAGATTATTTTTTGATTGACTATGAAATCGTTAGAATAGGCTTAGAAAATGGCGGTGTAATCACAAAAACGGGTAGAGGCAGTGGTGTAAGTTATTATGTAAACTCCCTGTTAGGATTTAGTAACATTGATAGGTTTATAGCACCTGTAAAATTATATCCAGATAGGTTTATGTCAAAGACAAGAATCCTAAAAACCGTTAGTTTACCTGACCTTGATCTTAATCTCGGAACGGTTGAAATTTTTGCCGAAGCACAAAAAGAAGTTATGGGGGAAGGGCATTCTTACCCTATGATTTCATATAAACCTTTGCAAGTATCATCAGCTTTTAAACTTTATGCTAAATCACAAGGGCTTGATTTTGATATTTCTAATGAAATTACTCAGCAGATTAGTAATTATGAAAAAGCATTGAAACACACAGAAGATGATGCCAAAGATAGTGTTGATTTATACGATTTTGTAGATAAAAAATACAAAGAATATATTGATAAAAGTAAAAAATTCAGAGGTATTATCAACTCAAAATCACAAGCTCCGTGTGGGTATCTTATTTACGATGGAGATATTAAGCGTGAGATTGGTCTTATTCGTTGTAAATCAGAAACAACAAAAAAAGAGGTTATAACTACCGTTATTGATGGTATGGTGGCAGAAAATTATAAGTTCGTCAAGAATGACCTTCTCAAAGTTGATATTTGGCTTACGATTAACAATATTTTCAAAGAAGCAAATGTAAAAACACCCACTGTTACAGAAATGAATAAATTGATAAGCGGGGATGAAAAGACATGGGAAGTGTATTCTAGCGGTTACACATTAGGTATAAATCAGTGTGAGTCAGATTTTGGAGTTCAGTGTTGTAAGAAATATTGTCCTAAAAATATGATGGAACTCACTTCTTTGGTTGCTGCTTTACGACCGGGCTTTAAAACTCAGTTAGAAAATTTCCTTCAGAGAAAGCCTTATACTACGGGAGTAAAAGAGCTTGACAATCTGTTAAAAGACTCTTTCCACTATCTGATGTATCAAGAGTCGATAATGACTTATTTGGGTTGGCTTGGTATTGAGCAGACAGAAACTTATGCAATTATCAAAAAGATAAGCAAGAAAAAGTTTAAAGAAAAAGAGCTTGCTGAATTGAAACAAAGATTGTTGCAAGGATGGATAAAGAATGTAGGAAAATCTGATGGTTTTGAAAAGACTTGGGATATTATCGAAGCTGCATCAAAGTATTCCTTTAACGCTTCACACGCTTTAAGCTATGCTTATGATTCAGTTTATGGTGCTTACACTAAAGCTCATTATCCTTATGAATTTTACTCGGTTATGATGCAACATTATTCAGATAAAGGCAACAAGGATAAAGTATCAGCCTTTAAAAAGGAGATGCTCGAATATTCGGGAATTAAGGTGGGTACATACAAATTCGGGTTAGATAACAGAAAATTTAGTATCGACAAGAAAACCCGATGTATCAACCCGTCTTTATCATCAATCAAAAATTTTTCTTTATCTGTTGCAGAGTCTCTTTATCAATTAGGTCTTAATAACTACCCTAATTTTTGTAGTTTACTTGTAGCATTAAAAGAGAATGGCATATCCGAAAGCCGTATCCAAGATTTGATAAATATTGATTATTTCTGCGATTATGGTGACATGAAACTGTTATCTAAATATCTTGAGATATTCTTAATCTTCTATAAGAACAAAAAAGATGGATTTGCGAAGCAGATAAAAAAAGATAAGGCTTTTTCGCTAAACATTGATTTTGATATTATCCGCAAGTATTGTGAAAAAGAAACCGTAAAGACTTTTATGGGTATAGATTCAAAAGCGATTATAGAGGATCTATCTTCTCTTATAACAGACAAATCTACTCTAAAAGAGAGGCTACAGAGACGGTTTGAAGTTCTTGACTATATGGATGTAATAGACAAAAAGTATTCTGGGTACTGTTTTGTTACAGACTTGAACGTTGATTACTCACCAAAATTAAGCCTTTATGCCCTTGCTAATGGCAACACTATTCCTGTGAAAATTAGCAAGAAGATATTTAAGGACAAGCCTTTAAAGAGGGGGGATATTATAAAGGTATTGGATCAGAATAAGCAACCAAAGAAAAAGAAACTTAACGATAAATGGGTTGATTCCGAAGAAAAGGAATGGTGGATTACCGATTATAAAATCTGCCGATAATTAAATAACGAAAGGAGTGAAGAGTTTGTGTACACGATAAAGCTGGCTTTGCTCTTAGTAGAATATGAAAAATCCATATATAAAAAGTCCACTAAATTATGTTGGTGGTAAGTTTAAATTATTACCTGAAATTATCCCTTTATTCCCTACAAGTATAAACACATTTGTTGGTTTGTTTGGTGGTGGGGGTAATTTGAGTGTTAATGTCTGCTCTGAAAGAGTAGTTTACAATGATATTTGTGAACCGGTTGTGGAACTTCTGCAATTCCTAAAGGAAAATTCCATTGAGTATTCTTTACAGTACATAGACACACTTGTATCGGAATATCAGTTGTCAAAAGAAAATCAGAAAGGATATTTACAACTTAGAAACTATTATAATAGAGAGAATAAGCATCCGTTAGTGTTTTATGCTATGATTTGCTATGCTTTTAACTATCAGATTAGATTTAACAAGAACGGTGATTTTAATATGCCGTTTGGCAAAGATAGAAGTAGTTTTAATCCTGTGTTGCGTGAAAAATTTATCACTTTTTGTGACAAACTAAAGACATTAAATATAAAATTCAGCAACCGTTCATTTATAGATTTACGATTAGATAAGTTAGGCGAAACAGATTTTATCTATGCAGATCCTCCGTATTTTTCTTCTGTTGCCTCCTACAACGAACAGAATGGTTGGACTGAGGTGGATGAAAAGAATTTGCTGACACTATTAGATGAGGCTGATAAAAGAGGGGTTCGTTTTGCTCTTTCTAATAATCTCAAATATGATAACGCTATTCTAAAGAAATGGCTACAGAAGTACAACGTTCACTATTTACAAGGGAATTATAGTAACTGCAATTATCACAAAATAGATCGTAGTAAAGATTGTGAAGTGCTTATCACAAATTACTAAAAACATACAATGTTTTTTGTTTGACAAATCGGTATGAAGTGGTATAATACAGGTGTTAAAGAAACCAATTATAAGATTTATAAAAATCAGAAAGGACGAAAAAATGAATTTAAAAGATGCATTTCGCTATCAGAAGTTTTTGAATAAGTTGTCCGAGGATGCTATTTGCTCTATTACAAGTAGAGAAAATTGTTTAAGGACAACAAAAACTCATAAGCGTTCATTAGTTAAGCCCGATGCAGAGGATTATGTTGAAACAATAGACAATGAAAATCCTTTTACTGTTGATGATTTAATTGCTTTTATGAAGGAACTGTCTATTGAAAAAGAGTATTTGACTTGCCAGATTAACATTGCAAAAAGTTCTTGTGATTTTGACATAGACTCTTTGGTTGAATCAAATAAAATCAATCAGAATCTGTGTAAGGCAATAAAGACAGCTTTGAGTATAATACCCTTTAGTTATACAGAAAAAGCCAAAGACTATAAATTCGACATAAACGGCATACAGATACCTTATTGTTATGACGTTGAAATTGATGAAACAAGAATTTTCGATGGAGATAAAGCAAAGGCAATTATGAAGAATGCTATTGCTAACTGTGAAGAAAAATCCAAAGTTATTGAAAGAATGATGATAAACACAGAAGTCAATTATTCGGCAACGTATGATGTCAATGATGATTTTGATGATATTGTAGTTAATTTCATCAATAGGCACAAGAACGAGCTCACCGAAGTTGATGATGTAGACAAGTAAAATGCAAGGGCTTCGGCTCTTTATTCAGGACAAAAGTTTGAATGAAAGTTAATCAACCAATTAGGTTCACTAACCTATTAAATTTACTACATAATAAGTTTATGAAATACTTTTATATAGAAAATTTCAGCTATGTCGCCAATCATTCACTCTAAACATTAACTCAAAATTCACCATTACACTATTTCCAAAAATTCGTCATCTATAATCTGGGCATTAAACATAAAACAACATCAAACGCTATTACATTTCATATCCCAGATTTCTAAGATATACTTGCCATTTGGCAAACTATAAAGCAGTTATTGCAACACTGATAAATAACCTTCCTTTGTATGTGTGTTTTTGGTGTTTCTCCTTTGATATAAAATTCAGTGCGAATACTAACTGCTAACAACGAAATTTGGTTAATGAAATTTAGATTTTTGTCTTGAATAAAGAGCCGAAGCCAGTTTTAAAAGGAGGTAGATAAAAATTTGAGTAACAATAAAGATTGGACAGGTAACAAAAAGACAACTTTTGTTACTTTAGGTGCAAGTAACCATACAGATCATGACAGAGCAGAACACGATTATTACGCCACTGAGCCTAAAGCAGCAGATCTTCTATGTGATGTCGAAACGTTTGAGGGTAGCATTTGGGAAAATGCTTGTGGCGAAGGGCATTTGTCTGAGAGATTAAAAGCCCGTGGATATGAAGTTAAAAGTACAGATTTAATTGACAGAGGCTATGGGCAGGGCAATGTTGATTTCTTTAAAGTTACTGCCCCACTTGCTGACAATATAGTAACCAACCCCCCCTATTCTTATGCGAAAGAATGGGCTGAACATTCTTTGTCACTTTTAAAAGAAGGAAAGAAACTTGCCCTTTTTCTATCAATACAATTTCTTGAAAGTGCTAAAAGAAAATCACTTTTTGAAAAGTACCCGCCTAAAACAGTGTATGTTTGCAGAAACAGAATTTTATGTGGCATAAATGGTGATTTCCGAGCAAAAGACAAAGCAGGAAATGTCATATATAATGAGGACGGAACTCCTAAGAAAATGTCATCAGCTAAGTGTTATGCTTGGTTCGTTTGGGAAAAAGGTTTTAAAGGCGATCCGGTTATCAAATGGATAAACTGATTACATAAAAGAGGTATTATGATCTATAAAGCAGTAATAAGAGAAATTTTGAAAAGAAAAGTTGAAATCGAAGCTGACAGCAAAGTGGATGCTTATTTATTGGCTCATGAGAAGTACAAAAACGGTGATATAGTTCTAAATGCTGACGACTTTGATAAATTCAATATCACAATTAGAACAAACGATAAAACTTAAATTCTATCGGCAAAATATATCTATATGTTGTGGCTATTAGAAAGAACAAACCCTATATATAGTGTTTAAAATTTCTGAACATAAGATATGGATACTACATTTAGAAATTCAAGTAGATAAGACAGATTAAATATCAGTTTTGTTGGGATATTAAGGAGGAATGAAAATTAAAGTATTAGAGTTGTTTGCTGGTACTCGATCCATAGGCAAAGCGTTTGAAAAAAATGGGCATCAAGTGTTCAGCGTTGAATGGGACAAGCATTTTGAGAATATTGATCTCTATGAAGATATAGGGAAAATAACGACTGAGGATATATTAAGTAAATTTGGACATCCGGACGTTATCTGGGCAAGTCCCGATTGTACAACATTTTCAATTGCGGCTATTAGCCACCATCGTAAAAAAAATGAACAGACAGGGAATCTTGATGCAGTAAGCGATTATGCAAAGTTTTGTGACAAGGTAGACCAACACGTTTTAGAATTAATTAAACAGTTATCGCCTACCTATTATTTTATTGAAAACCCAAGAGGTGGAATGAGAAAAATGACGTGGATGAAGGATTTGCCTAGATATACAATTACATATTGTCAATATGGCGATACAAGGATGAAGCCAACAGATATTTGGACTAACCATCCTAATCCTAATTTCTTACCCCCTTGTAAAAATGGTGACAAATGTCACACCCCTGCTCCGAGAGGGAGCAAAACTGGTACACAAGGTTTAAAGGGGGCGAAGGAACGAAGTGTTATTCCTGAAGATTTGTGTACCCATATTGTGGAAATTTGTGAACAAGGTATAAACAACTAAAAACAAAGCGGTTGCAAACGCTGAAACACACATACAGAAAGGATTTAGCAGTAATACCGGTTAAGATATATGTACATATTCTGTAGAAATACAAAAAAATGAAAAGAATAAATAAAACTGATACTCTAAACAGAGTTAAACTGACAGCAAATATCCTGTTCTCAGGCATTGGTTGTCAAGAAAGAGGATTTGAAAATTCAGGGTTGTTTGATTTAGAAGTGTTAAATACTTCAGATATAAACAAAGATGCAGTAGTTTCTTACGCAGCAGTCCATTGTGGATTAACTAAAGAGATGGTCGAGAATTATTCTGACTATCCTTCAAGAGAAGAAATGGCAGCTTATTTAAAAGTCATAAATCTTGGTTATGAGCCTGAAAAGAATAAGTCATACGATTGGGATAAACTTGCAAGAAGAAAATCTAACGATATAGAAAAGTATTGGCTTGCCTGCAAATTATCTAATAATTTAGGGGATATAAGCAAAATAGAAAAGCTACCGTATGCAGGTTTATGGACTTGCAGTTTTCCGTGTTTCACAGCAGATACCTTTGTTTTAACAAAAGAATATGGGTACGTTCCAATAAAGGATGTAACAGCTTCGATGTCTGTACTTACACATAAAAACACATACGAACAAGTTGTCAATTCAGGGAAGACAGGAGAAAAGCTTATTTACAGCATTAATGCTATGTGTTTTGATAAAGTTGAATGTACTGAAAATCATAGATTTTTAGTTAGAACAAGACATAGGGTAAACACTCATATCAAGGGAAAGCCATTAAACTATCGTTATTTTGATAATCCAGTGTGGAAAGAGTGCAAAGAACTTTCTAAAAATGATTATCTAGGCTATTCAATTAATAATAATTCAATAATTCCTATATGGGAAGACGCAATAAATTCTAAGATTAAGATAGCCAAATTGATGGATAATGAAGATTTTTGGTGGATAATAGGAAGATACATAGCTGACGGCTTCAAACAAGAGCAAAAGACAGGAAATAAAATTGTTATTTGCTGTGGGAACAAAAAAGCTCAATTGGGTTTAATTGAAGACCATCTCAAAAAGTGCGGTTTAAATTATTGTACAGATGATCATAAATCTTGCATTAATTATCACATCTGCTCAAATGAGTTATATAAATTTGTTTGCGCTTTTGGGGGCAAGGCTTACGGAAAATTCATACCATCATTTGTTTTTGATATGCCAGTTAATTTATGTAAAGCTTTTATAGAAGGATATTGGAGTGGTGACGGCTGTTACACTAATAATATTTATAAAGCTACAACGATAAGTAAAAAACTTGTATATGGCTTAGGACAGTTAATAGCAAAATGTTATCATCGTCCTTTTTCTATATATTTCACAAAAAGAAAGCCTACTTGCATTATAGAAGGAAGAACGGTCAATCAAAAAAACTCTTATTCAATAACCTTTAATAAAAAAAAATCAAAACAAGATAAAGCTTTTTACGAAGACGGGTACATTTGGTTTCCAATAAAAAATATATGTTGTACGAATGAAATCAAACCAGTGTATGATATAACAGTAAAAAATTGTCATAGTTTTACAGCAAATGGGGCGATAGTTCATAATTGTACCGACATCAGCCTTGCGGGAAAAATGAAAGGCTTGTCACCTAGTGATTCTACTCGAAGTTCTCTTTTATGGGAAAATATTAGGCTGTTAAAAATGGCTAAAGATGACGGAACTCTTCCCAAATACATAATGTTTGAGAATGTTAAAAACCTTGTTGGCAAGAAATTCATAAACGATTTCAACAATTTGCTTTCTGTTCTTGACGAATTAGGATTTAATTCCTATTGGAAAGTTCTCAATGCTAAAAATTGTGGTGTCCCACAGAACAGAGAAAGAGTATTTGTAATCAGCATCCGCAAAGACATTGATAACGGGGAATTTGTGTTTCCCAAACCTTTTGATACAGGAATAAGGCTCAAAGATATTCTTGATGAAAATGTGGATGAGAAATATTACCTTAGTGAGAAAATAATTAAGGGGTTTCAGAAGCATAACGAAAACCATAAAAACAAAGGAACAGGGTTTATATGGAAACCTAAAACTGATGAAGACATTGCTAATACATTAAGGGCAAATGGTTCTTTATGTCCTACGGATAATTCTATTAAGGAAAGTGGAATTAAAATAGCTGGAAGTTTAAATCCTACAAAAACAGTTCAAGACAGAGTAAGAGTTTTAGATGTTGAAGGCTGCTCACAAAGTTTAAGGGCAACAGACTATAAAGATCCAGTAAAAATACTTCAAGGAATAGATAAGTCCGTAAATGATACACAAATGATAGAGTTTGCAAACTGTATAACAGCAAGAGAAGATAGAGGTGTTTCAAATAGGAAGAGCGAAGGTACTGCTGTTTTAGAGATTCCAAACGAATGTGTACAGGAAGGCAATTTGTCAGGTGGAAAATGGGACAAGATTTACGAATCGGCAAGAAGATATTACTCTGTCAACGGTTGTTCTCCCACGATACACACCTGTAATGGTGGAAATACAGAACCAAAAATTTCAGAACCTCAGATAACTCATTCCGAATGGAAAAAACAGATGTACGATAGATTTATTGAGGATTCTGAAGGGGAAGTAAGTGGATGTGTTACCAATCAGAGCAAATCTTTCGGTTATAGACCACCGATGAAGGGATATTCAAAGTGTCTTAAAGCCGAATCAAACGATACAGGAGTTGTTTGCAATTACCGTATACGAAAGCTAACACCTAATGAGTGTTGGAAACTGATGGGCTTAACAGAAGATGATTGCGCAAAAGCCGTTGCTATAGGAGGTTCAGACAGTCAGCTTTACAAGCAAGCCGGAAATGGTATTGTAACAAACTGCTGCGAACTGTTAGCAGAACATTTATATAAAGCACAGTACGATAGCACATACGTTTGCACGGATGAAAATTTTTAAACCCACAACTAAAGTGACAGTTGGTTGTGGGGATAAACCCACTCTTGTTGGGGGGATAGGTAATATAAATTTTGGAAAACAGTATAGACAAGGTAATCGTGTATATGATTCAACATCTATTGCAATGTGTCTAACTGCCCAACCGTTAGGAAACACTGGTGGATATAGTTATCTATATTGGGTATCCGATAATTGCAAATAGAAAAAGTGTTTTATTGAAGAAAGAAAGGATGATGTTAATATTAAGTATGTAGGAAGTAAAAACCGTATTAGTAAATATATAGCACCTATTCTACAAGAAGCTATTGATAAAAATAATATTCGTGTTTACTATGAACCGTTTGTAGGAGGAGCAAATATGATCGATAAAATACATTGCTCCACCAAAATTGGTAACGATATACATAAAGAACTTATTGCAATGTTTCAAGCAATTCAATCTGGTTGGAAATTCCCAATGCACATAACTGAAGAGGAATACAACAAAGTCAAAGAAAATAAAACACTTTTTCCAAATTATTATGTAGGTTTAGTGGGTTTTAATGCTACATTCGGAGCAAAGTATTTTGGGGGTTACGCAAGAGGGGATAAGGAAGATAAAAAAACGCCCCGTGATATACCCAATGAGGCACTTAGAAACTTATTAACACAAGCCCCCAATCTAAAAGATGTTAAATTTGTGTGTGGTAATTATATCAATAACGAATATAACGAATTGAAAAACGCAGTGATATACTGTGACCCACCGTATCAGGGAACAACAAAATACAACACAAGTGCTTTTGATTACGATAAATTCTGGAACTGGTGCAGAAAAATGAGTGAAAACAATTTTGTTTATATAAGTGAATATAATGCCCCTGATGATTTCAAGTGCGTCTGGCAAAAGGCGGTTACTACTAGCTTAAAAATAGATAAACACGAAAACAGAACAGAAAAACTATTTGTTTTTGTTCCCAATTAAGCCTAATGTATTTTAGAAAAAATAAAAACGAAGGAGGTTTGTATGAATCATTCAACAAACTATTACAATATTGATGTAGACAAGCTCATAGACAAGAGTTGTTGCATTGATGACTGCTTTTATCTGAAAGATTTAAAGCAGAGAAAATTATTTATTGACGATGATATATGTCAGGAGACCATCGGAGAAATTGTTAAGCATATAATGCAGTTTAACAAGGAAGATAAAGGAATCAAAAAGGAAGATAGAACTCCGATACTCCTCTATATCACATCTAATGGGGGTAATGTGGATGATGGGTTTGAACTCATTGATATAATCAAAAACAGCGAAACCCCTGTCTATACAATTAATCTCGGTTATCAGTACAGTATGGCGTTCCTCATCAATCTTGCGGGGCATAAGCGTTTTGCTACAAAGAACGCAAAGTTTTTAATGCACGATGGCTCAAACTTCTTATATAGTTCGTCTGCTAAGATTAAGGATCAGATGACATTTCAGAATGTTGTTGAAAAGAGAATCAAGGATTATGTCTTAGCCAATAGTAAGATAACCGAAAAGGAATATTCAAAAAAGTACCGTGTTGAATGGTATATGTATGCGGACGAAGCAAAGAAGAACGGCTTTGTCGATTATATAATTGGGGAAGATTGTAGACTTGATGATATTATTTAAGATTAAGGAGTCAATTTATGGCAAAGAAGAAAAATACTTCTGAAGAATACTATGGTGAAATGCCAAAGAATTTTAATGACAGACCGTTTTACGATATAGAACTTGATTCAGAACAGCTTGAATTTGCAAATGCAATAATCAATCCAAACATAGATATTATTTTTGTAAATTCTAAAGCTGGTACAGGTAAGACAACAATAGCAACGGGCGCGTCTGACATTCTTGTTAAGCATGGGGTATTTGATAGTATTGTTTATATCATGTCTCCTTACGGAGAAAGAAAGCAAGGTTGGCTTCCCGGTAGCATTACTGAAAAGAGTTCCGTTTATTTTGAAGCCTTTTATCAAGCTCTCAATAACTGTGGGATAAATTCTTTCATAGCAATTAACGATGATACGATGGTTAATCAAAAGAATGGGACAGGCTATATAACTTGTATAACTGATACTTTCCTTCGTGGTTCAAATCTTGATAATGCTGTTGTAATAATTGACGAGGCACAGAACTGCACTACAGCACAGCTAAAGAAAATATTAACCAGAGTAGGCAAAAGGGCAAAGGTTATTGTAATAGGACACGAATTGCAGTGTGATTTAGATAACCCAAACACAAGTGGATTTACTGCCTACATAAACCATTTTAGAGGACACGATAGAGTGGCAATTTGTAATTTAACAACAAACCATAGAGGTTGGATAAGTCAGTATGCTGACGAATTAGAAGAGAGGTAATAAATATGATAGGTGAATTTACATCTGAACTTGTAGACGAATTAACTGAAATTCTTAATGAGATGTACGAGAATGGAGAGATATAATGAGTCGGTTTTCAGGTAAATGTGATTTTTATGACTGTGTAGCTTCGTACTATACGCTTGAAGAAATAAAGAACAACGTTAAGATATTTGTCGGTAAGAATGATAAGCCATTAAAGATAGAAAAGATGACGGATCTAATTCCTTATTATCCTTATCTTATTAGGTTAGGGGCTTATGATAATGTTGATAGAAAAGCTACAGTTCATTTAACGTCTAAATCTTATATTGACCTTAGAGAACAGGATTCCCTTGATTTTGTTCTAAAACAAATCCTCAGATATTATAACTCTTGCAAACGAAAGAAAATTGCTTTTTCTGTTGACGGTGCTGTTAAAAAAGTGTTTGCAATTAGTGATAAAGATCGGGATACGGTTGCTACCGAATTAGCCAATAGAGTTAAAGTCAATGGGAAGAAAGCAAGTACAGATGGACTTCACCTATCAATTTATGATTTTTACAGAAAAGAATTGGCAGAAGAAATGATTAAAAATGGCTTAAATCCTGCTGATTATGGGTATTAAAGATTTAGGTAAAAAGATGGGAGATGATAAAATGTCGGCTTTACTACAGATAAAGTTGGTAACAGTTTCAGATGTAGCATTGTTCAACGCAACTTGTAATTCTGTTAATTGCAAGACTATACTACGAAGCGACTGTTACGTTGTGGATGCCAAATCACTTATGGGTATATTTAGTCTTGATTTAAGCAAGCCTGTAACACTTGAAATATCAGACGATAAGTTTACAAGTGAATTTAGCGAATGGAAAGTATGAGGTGAAAAAAGTTGATTAAAATTGAAAACACAGAGGTTTATGGCTTCGAATCTGCCATACGAGGAATGAGAAATCCGATGAACAGTTGGGATAGAAGCGATAGCGATTGCAAAACAATCATTCGTGATAACGGAAAGTATGTCGAAGATTTTATAGGCGATAATGACTTAAAGCTGATGAAACAGCTTGCAAAGGCAGGATCTGTACACGCAAAGTACCGCAGAATGATAACGGTAACTTGCGATATAACCGCACCAATGTTTTGGTGGGCGGAGTACGACACGTACAAGGTCGGAACGGTCAGAAATTCGTGTAGCAAAATGCACAAGATACATAGTGTAGAGCTTTTAAACGAGGATTTTTCCTGCGAGGGATGCAAGGAAGTCGGATCGTGGGCAATGCTTTGCTTTGTCACAGTGCAAAACACTTGCAACAAGCTGAGAGAAAAATACAACGAAACCAAAGAGAAGAAATACTGGAGAGCGTTGATTGAGTTATTACCCGAAAGCTACAATCAGAGAGCAACGGTACAGCTTAACTACGAAGTGCTTGCAGGAATGTATTACTGGCGAAAAGATCACAAACTCGATGAATGGCACACGTTCTGCGAATGGGTAGAATCTCTCCCCTATTCTGAATTGATTACAGAAAAGTATGACGGTTCTACAAATGAGTAATTCTATGTTAAGTTTGGAGGAAATGTAAGGGAAAGTTGAAAAGAGTAATAATAACTAACGGTTATGCTCGTTCCGGTAAAGATGAATTTGCGAAAATTCTTAATGACTACATAGGGGTTTCAAAATATTCGTCTATAGATTGTGTCAGAAACGGAGCAAGCGAAGCAGGATGGTATAGTGGTGGTAAATCAGATAAGGATCGCAAGTTCTTATCTGATTTAAAAAAGCTGCTGACAGATTATAATGACATTCCTTTCAGAGATTTAAAGTGTATTTATGATGATTTTATAAATGAACTTTATTATCCCAAAAGCGAAATTCTTATATTTGACATAAGAGAACCTGACGAAATTGAACGGGCTGTTAAAGAGTTCAATGCTATAACGGTATTTATCAAGAATGATAACATTATGCCCGTAACAAGTAATTCTTCAGATGCAAATGTTGAAAATTACAATTATGACTATTATGTTGAGAATAATGGTACGTTAGATGATTTTAGAGATAGTGTAAGGACATTTTATCTGTCACTAATAGAAAAAGGAGTGATGATTTGAAAGTAATTAAGAAAGATGGAACTTTGGAGGACTATGACGAGCAAAAGATAATCAACGCTTGTAACAAAGCTGCACGAAGGGCTATGATAACATTAACAAACGAAGATTATCAAGTTATTTGCAATGCAGTATGGGACAAGTTAGTTGAAAACGACTTAGAAGATACAGAAATATACGATATGCACAACATCGTTGAATCTGTGTTAGAGGACAAGTTCCCAAAAGTAGCTAAGATGTATAAGGAGTACAGAAATTACAAAAAAGACTTTATACACATGATGGATAAAGTATACGAAAGAAGTCAGTCTATTAGATACATAGGTGATAAAAGCAATGCAAACACAGACTCGTCTTTAGTAGCAACAAAAAGAAGTTTAATCTATAACGAATTAAGTAAAGAATTATATAAAAAGTTCTTTTTAACTTATGATGAAAAGCAGGCTTCAAAAGATGGTTATATCTACATACATGATTTAAATTCAAGATTAGACAGTTTCAATTGTGATTTATTTCGTGTTGGGAAAGTAATGAAAGGTGGCTTTGAAATGGGCAACCTTTGGTATAACGAACCTAATTATCTTGATACAGCTTTTGATGTAATGGGTGATATTATTCTTTCAACAGCAGCCCAACAGTATGGTGGTTTTACAGTTCCAGAGGTTGATAAAATGCTTGTTCCATATGCACGGAAGTCTTATAAAAAATACAAAAAAGAGTACGCAAGCATACTATTAGAAACAGTATCTCCATCAGAGATAAATCAATACAAACCCAAAATTAAGAAATACGCTTTAGACAAATTACAGAGAGATTTTGAACAGGGATGGCAAGGCATTGAAATGAAGCTAAATTCCGTTGGTAGCTCTAGGGGTGATTATCCTTTTGTTTCAATGTCTTTAGGATTAGCGACTTCAAAGTTTGGAAAAATGGCTTCGATTTCTCTCTTAAAAGTTCACTCTGAAGGGCAAGGCAAGAAAGGATTTAAGAGACCTGTTCTATTTCCGAAGATAATCTTTTTATATGACAAGAATTTACACGGTGACGGAAGCCCAGAATATCCAAATGCAGAGGTTTTCAATGCTGGAATAGATTGTAGCAGTAAAGCGATGTACCCTGACTGGCTCTCGCTCACTGGAAAAGGATATGTTCCTGAAATGTATAAAAAATATGGAAGGGTGGTAAGCCCAATGGGCTGCCGAGCATTCTTGTCGCCGTGGTATGAAAAAGGCGGTATGCACCCAGCAGATGAAGAAGATAAGCCTGTATTTGAAGGTCGTTGTAATTTAGGTGTGGTTTCTTTACATTTGCCTATGATCCTTGCAAAGGCAAGGCGTGAAGGCAAGGATTTTTATGCCGTTCTTGACTATTACCTTGAAATAATCAGAAATCTTCATAAGCGTACTTATGATTACATAGGACAGTTAAAAGCAAGCGTGAACCCAGTTGCCTTTTGTGAGGGCGGTTTATATGGTGGTAATTTGAAACCGAATGATAAAATCAAGTCTATTTTGCCCCCTATGACAATGAGTTATGGAATAACAGCCCTAAACGAGCTTCAAAGATTGTATAATGGAAAGTCAATAAGAGAAGATGGCGAATTTGCTTTAGAAACAATGAAACACATACAGTCCTATATTGAAAGAATAAAGGAAGAAGATCACATTTTATATGCCATTTACGGTACACCTGCTGAAAGTTTATGCGGTTTGCAGATTGAACAATTCAGAAAGATTTATGGAATCGTTGAAAATGTATCTGATAGAGAATATGTAAGCAACAGTTTTCATTGCCATGTTTCTGAAAATATGTCTCCAATCGAAAAACAAGATAAAGAAGAACGATTCTGGAATTACTTTAATGGAGGCAAAATTCAGTATTGCCGTTACAATCTCGGTTACAACAAAGAAGCTATTAAAGCATTAATCCTTAGAGCAATGGATAAAGGTTTCTATGAAGGCGTTAATCTTGCAATGTGTTATTGTGAAGACTGCGGTTATCAGCAGGTTGAAATGGATGTTTGTCCTAAATGCGGAAGCTCTATGATTACTAAAATAGATAGAATGAATGGATTAAACAACTAAATAGTCCATGTAAAATTGTTTAAATTGCGGGAAAGTCCCCATAACCCTAATTCGCTACAAAGAAGCTGGAAACGGCATGCTTGAAAGCGGTGCAAGCTTGTAACTTATAGTCTTAATTGATAGAAACCATAAAAAGTAATTAGGATAGGGATAACCGAGTGTGCAAGTCACTCAAACGCATCGAAGCTCCTTAACAGGTAACGCTGATGGAGAACGTTCAACGACTATAATAACAACATATTTGGGATAGCAGAAAGGAAATTCTATTAGTAACACAAAACGCATTACAAAAGAGCAAACAGAAAATGTAATTTCACTATTTAACAAACATAACTGCGTAGAGATTTCAAAAATTGTAGGAGTAACTCTTAATCAAGTATACGAAGTTAGAAAAAGATATAAATTGACAGATAAACAAAACCCAGTTTTCATTCTTAACGATTTACAAGAACAAATCCTTTTAAGTGGAAAATTAGGTGATGGTAATTTCAAGAAAAATGGATTAAAAAATTATTATTACCGAGAAAATCATGCTGAAGACGAAAAGCAATACTTAGAATGGAAAATGAATGTGCTTGGAAAAAACATCGTTGCAAAAAGAGGACTATATAAAATAAAAATGAGTGGGTATAATCAGCAACAGCCTTACGGCTTTTCCACAAAAACAAGTCCAACATTTATTACATATAACAATTTAAGCATTCCCAACACAATCTCAAAATTAGACTACAGAGGATTGATTATGTTTATGCTAGATGACGGTTGGTTTTCTAATCATTCTAAGGCAGGTAATTTTTGCATCTCAGGAGGAAATCTTACAGTAGAAGATCTTGAAGATATATGCTCAAAGTTTGATGAATACGGAATAAATAATACACACGTCATCGGCATCAAGAGAAACGATATATACATTCCATCAAAAAATAACTCCAAATTGTATGAAATGGCAATCAGTTTTATCCCCAAAGACACAGATATTATAAACAAGAAATTTTACAAGATTATGGAACAAGAGTAAAAAAATACAAGTCTATCCCAAATATGATTGTATAGTCTACTCCCAATTTAAATATTACGAAAGTAAGGGTATTAAGGATTTAGGATTCACTAGAGTTCATGGGGAAACAAGATATAATAAAGCAAAAAATGCTGAAATCAAAGACAGAATATCTATGTAAAAAGGAAAGGTGAAGTGGTATTATAAATTATCATAACATCACTTGTCCCGATCAAAACAATGGTGATGGTCTGAGAGCCGTTCTTTGGCTCTCAGGCTGTAACCATCATTGTAAAGGTTGCCAAAACCCACAAACTTGGGACAAAAATAGTGGCATAAAATTTGACGAGAATGCAGTTGAAGAATTGTTGGTAGATTTAAGATTTGACTATATTTCTGGAATAACATTAACTGGTGGTGATCCTCTCAATGAAAATAACGTAATAGAAGTGCTAAATTTTCTAAATAAAATCACTGTTTTATTTCCACAAAAAACAGTATGGATATACACAGGCTACACTTGGGAAGAAATAAGTAATCCAACGATTGAGGATGATGCAAGTGCTGCTCGTAAAGAAATCCTCAAATATTGTGATGTTCTTGTAGATGGTAGATATATAGATGAAAAGAGAGACATCACATTAAAATGGAGAGGTAGCAAAAATCAAAGAGTAATCGATGTTCAGAAGTCATTACAAACAAATTCGGTGGTATTACACTGCGACTAAGGAGTGATTAAAGCAAAATGTACAATATATTAGGTAAGCGGAACAAAGAATCGGATGAAGAATTTATAACATCTAAAAGAGATTTCAATAAAGCTGTTTCAAAAGCAGAGAAGTTAAAATCAAGAGGTTGGCGAGAAGTTACGATTATCAATTCCGAAACTATGGATATTGAATACGAATTATATTAAGGAGGAATATGAAACACTTAAATGTTGGTATAGATATTGATAATGTCATTAACAACCTTACCGAAATGTTGTTTAAGGTTTTTAACGAAGATACCGGGCAGAACGTAAAACTGTCTGATATAAAATCGTATTACATAGAGCGTTGGGTTGATAGTAAATATTCTGATAAAATAACTGCGTTATTTGCTGATAAGAGGGTCTGGAAACAGATTTCTCTTATTGACAATTGCAGAAATTTCATTCAGAAACTTGTTGAAGATGGGCATAGAATAATATTCGTTACAGCTACAGACCCTTCAAATATTGCAAAGAAGTTTAGTTGGCTATCAAGAAATTTCCCGTTTATAGACATTAAAAGAAATTTAGTAATGATACACACGAAACAACTTTTAAGTGAATTAGATGTTCTTGTAGACGATTATGAGAATAACTTGATTGACGGTAACTATTCTAAAATTTTGTTGAACTATCCTTGGAACAATGGAATAAACGATGAGAGATACGGAATAATACGTTGCAATGATTGGCGAGAAATTTACAACGAAATATGCAAGATGGCAGAAACGGAGACAAATGAAGATAATAAAATTTGATACACCTATAATTAAATCATCCTCCGAAATGGAGTATGGGGATATTTTTCTAACTGAATTTGGGGATTTTGATAATTGGGTTGAGATTGTGTTTGAAAATTGCACAAGCGATAATTTACCTGATTGGACAAAAATCAAGTATCACATTCCCAATGGCACATTAGGCGCTTATTGTTACGAAAATCATCCTATAAACAAAGTTAAATTCAAAGTAATAGGCAAGGAAGAAAGTGAGGATAACAGTAATGAATAAGTTTGAAAAAGTAAGTTACATTGAATATGTAAAAGCCGTTGGTGGTGACATTGATTTATTTGACGAATATAATGACATCAAAATTCCTAAACGAGCCACAATAGGATCGGCAGGATATGATTTTTTCGCACCTTTTACGTTTACACTTGAACCGGGAGAAACCATTAAGTTCCCTACTGGTATTAGAGTGCTACTCGACAAAGATAAGTTTTTAGCTATATACCCACGTTCAGGACTTGGTTTCAAGTACAGGGTTCAGCTTGACAATACTGTGGGAATTATAGACAGCGACTATAGCAATTCAGACAATGAAGGACATATATTCATCAAGATTACAAATGATACAAGAGACAACAAAACCGTCACAATCAATAAAGGGGACGGTATTGCACAGGGTATTATAACTCAGTTTTTTATTACCGATGATGATAGGACAGACGGTATAAGAAATGGTGGTTTTGGAAGTACAACAAAGGGTTAAAAAATGAATAAATTACATAATATAGCCAACAATTACTACAAGAGCATTGTAGCTGCTTTGCTAATTACTGTTGTTGCTTATTGCAATTTACTTTGTGAAAATCGTTATATAGGGGCTTTTATGTTCTCTTTTGGGTTAATAGTAATATGCAAATACAATTTAAACCTATTCACAGGGCAAGCGGGATATATAACTATAAAACAAATTCCTAATTACTTGATTACGATAATCACGAATCTATTTTATACAATGTTTTTCTCGGCTTTGCTGTCTTTCAATGAAAACGCTTGCTTAAAAGCAAAAGAAATATGGGCTATAAAAAGCAGTTTAGATGTAGATTCTTTAATGTTTTCATCTTTTTTCTGTGGTGTGTTAATCTACATAGGAGTTGACTATTATAAAAAACATTCAAGTATAATTGGTTTGCTTTTTGCAATTCCCATATTTGTGCTATGTGGTTTCGATCACGCAGTTGCAGATACAGTATATTTCACATTGGCTTTTGGTAGAAATTATATAGTCGAATTGAACCCGACAGATTTAATAAGATTCCTAATTATAATTTTGTTTAACATAGCTGGAAGTAAAGTGACAAAAATACTAATGGATAACAACCAAAAACAGTTTACATAGCAAGAAAACAAAAGAGAGGTATTAGAATGTATATTAATCAATGCTACAAAAAAGACGGTGAAGAAATTCCTATAAAACAAAATTTTAAAAAAACTGATTTCCCAAAACTTAAAGAGCTTCTAAAAAAGAATAAAACAGAAATTGGCTATAAAAAATCTGAAATTCTTGCTTGATTAACTCTTTTCGACCAAAATTCACAAATGTTTTTTGGTTGAAAAATAAATTTGAAATATGGTATAATGTAGTAAAGTTTCTTTGCTACATTTTCTTTTTTTAAAGAGAAGGAGACAACAATGACAAAAGATAATAGGAAAACAGCTTTATATATTCGTGTTTCTACAGATTTTCAAGCCGAGGAAGGATATTCAATAGATGCCCAAAAAGAAAAATTAGAACAATTCTGCAAACTAAAAGATATAAAAAATTATGAATTTTATATTGATGGTGGTTGGAGTGGTAGCAATATAGACAGACCGCAAATGAAACAAATGATGTCTGATATAAAAGAAGGAATGATAGATTCTGTTATTGTGTACAAGTTAGATCGTCTATCTCGATCTCAAAAAGATACAGTTTTTCTTTTAGAGGATATATTTATACCCAATAACTGTAACTTTATTTCTCTAAACGAAAATTTTGATACAACAACTCCATACGGCAAAGCTATGATAGGCATCCTTTCTGTATTTGCCCAACTTGAAAGAGAAAATATCAGAGAACGTACTCGCATGGGTATGTATGAGAGAGTCAAAGCGGGACTGTGGATGGGAGGTGGAAAAGTACCATATGGGTATAGTTATGATGCTAATAAGAATATACTTGTCACAAACGCAGATGCAGATAATGTCCGTAAGATATTTGATTTGTATATACAAGGCTATTCAGCTTGCTATATAGCAAAACTTTTTAATCTTTGTAATGATTCACAGGTTAGGAATATATTAAAGAGAAAAACTTATCTTGGCAAGATTGAGTATAATGGTGAAGTTTTTGATGGTAAGCATACTCCTCTTATTTCTCAGGAAACTTACGATAAAGCACAAGAAGAACTTTCAAAAAGAACATCTAAAGACCAACAAAAGAACGTTTATTTACTCACTGGACTTATAAAGTGTGGTGTATGCGGAGCATCAATGAGGTATCAAAAATGGGGAAAACACGTTAAAATTTATTGCTATTCACAACAAAGTAGTAAACCAAAACTGATTCGTAATCCGAATTGCGATAATTATAAAAATGACAGCGATGAAATTGAAAAAGCAGTAATTGATGATTTGCTTCGTAGGACAGAGAATATCGTGGGGGTAAAAGATGTAAAAAACACGTCAATATCAGCTATAAGCATATTAAACAACAAAAAGAAAACAATTGAAGAAAAAATAAAAAAATTATATAATCTTTGTTTAACTATGGACGATGACCTGCTTAAAGAAACTATTTCAGAATGCAAGGCAGAATTGGACGAAATAAACAAACAGATTGAACGAGAAAAAGTGATTGGAGATACCATCAATAAAATTAACGAAAAGCACAATACCATTAACAATCTTAAAAGCAATTGGGATAATATGACTCATATGGAAAAAAGAATGGCTGTTAAGATTTGCATAAAAGAGATTATTATCAATAAAGATGCGATTGATATAGTTTACAATTTTTAGAAAGGAGGCTTTTTTCACCCTCCATATATCATTCCTATGATAATGGGCGAATTGCGGCGCTACCTGAGGGACTCAGGCTCAATCCGTGTCAGCCGTTCAATGCGTGATCTGGCTTATAAAGCTATGCAGGCAAGAGAAAAACTTACCAATGATAATTCTAAAGAGCCTACGATTGAGCAGATAGCCAAAGAAATAGACGCAAAACGTGAGGATGTGGTAATAGCGCTTGAGGCTGTCAGCGACCCTATTTCGCTGTACGAACCGGTATTTTCGGAGTCGGGTGATACCATATATATGATGGATCAGATAGGCGATAATAACGATGACAGAAACTGGCTCGATGAAATAGCATTGAAAGAGGCGATAATCGGGCTTGACGACAGAGAGAAGAATATTCTCAAGCTGCGTTTTTTCAGAGGCAAAACTCAGGTGGAAGTCGCACAGGAAATAGGGATAAGTCAGGCACAGGTATCACGGCTTGAAAAAGGCGCTCTCGGAAAAATTAAAAAAGCATTATGATAAAGCAGTGTCAATCTCTGTAGGTTGACACTGCTTTATGCTTGTATGACAATTATGGAAAAAATCCGCAAATTATGTCTTTTTTGTTGACAAAAAAATTGCACTGTACTATAATTAAATAATAGTTTGGATTGGTGATAAAACATTTAAGGCAGGGGAAAAGATGAGTAATATCCGTATTTTTGTATCGCACAGGATAGATATTGACAGCGAAACGGTAGACAACCCGGTCTATTTTCCTGTCAGATGCGGAGCGGTTTTTGACAAGGATAACAACAGCGGTATTCAGGGCGATGATACAGGCGACAATATTTCAAAGCTCCGTATGTCGTTTTGTGAGTTTACCGTTCAGTATTGGGCGTGGAAGAACGTTGATGCCGATTATTACGGACTCTGCCATTACCGTCGTTATCTTTCCTTTTCCGATAAGCACTATAATAATACAGCCTTCAATATGGTGCGTGAGCTGAGGCTTACAGCACACGAAAAAAAGAAATATCATCTTGACGATACAAAAAAAATCAACGGCGTTGTTCAAAAATACGATATGATAATTCCCGGTCTTGCAAAAGCGTCCGAGATGAGTTATAACAGGGCAGAAGTCGAAACACTTCGGGAAATGTGGGAAAGCTATAACGGAGTTTATTTTGAGCAGGGAATAATAGATAAGATGTTCTCCCTTATCAAAGAGCTTTCGCCCGAATATTATAATTCCGCCTGCGAATATTTTTCCGGTGAATATCACAGAGCATTCAATTGCTACATAATGAAAAAAGAACTGTTTGTCCGTATGTGCGAGTTCCAGTTTCCTATAATGAACAGGATAATGGAAATAACCGATTGCAAAACTTATGAACGTGCTCCCGGATACATCGGGGAAATGCTTAACGGAATTTTTATACATTATATGCTGACGGTTGAAAATAGGTCGGCTAAGGAAACTCAGCTTGTGTTTTTTGTAAATACGGAAAAGATAAATTCCGCAAAAGAGTATTATAAGTACAGGATTCATGCTGTTGCCGATAAAGCAGTACGGAGCGTTGCCGACAAGATATTCCCGATGTACTCGCCCCGACGTGAAAAGGTTAAAAAGCTGTTAAGACTAAAATAGCGCTTTAATAATTTAGCTAATGATTTAGTTAAAGAGGTGCGTGTTTTTAGCTGGTTTTTTTGTAAAAAATTAACCAACTGAATCTGTTCGCATTGACAAAAATGCTTTTTGTGTTATAATTATTTTGATATTAGTATGAAAAATGCCCGAGTTTTGACATTTTTCAACATCATCAGGAAATGAAAGGATGAATAGCAATGAAAGTATTAGGAATAATTCCCGCAAGATATAAGTCGAGCCGTTTCCCCGGCAAGCCCCTTGCGGATATATGCGGAAAGCCGATGATATGGTGGGTATACAACAGAGCCATAAAAGCCGAAACTCTGACAGAGGTGTATGTTGCCACCGATGATGAACGCATTTACAATGCCTGCAAGGAAAACGACATTAATGTAATAATGACTTCCGATACTCACAAGACAGGAACAGACCGAATAGGTGAGGTCGCAAGAAAAATTCCTGCGGATTTATATGTCAATATACAGGGCGATGAGCCTATGATTGAGCCGGAAACAATAAACAAGGCAGTATATCCTTTCTTCGAAAATCCCGATTTGCAGATCACAAATCTTATGACTAAGATAAAGGATCCTGTTGATGTTGTAAACTTCACAGTGCCTAAAGTCATAACGAATGCCGACAATATAGGCGTATATCTTACCAGAAGCACCGCTCCTTATCCTAAGGGAAGCATAGACTACAGCTATTACAAGCAGGTGTGCGTATACGGCTTCAAGCCTGAGGCACTTCAGTTCTATTGCTCTTCTCCCAGAGGAAAAATAGAATCCATAGAGGATATTGAAATACTCAGATTTATCGAAGCAGGCTACAGAGTTCAGTATATTGAGGTCGATTCCGAAACAGTAGCCGTTGATACACAGAACGATCTTGAAAAGGTCAACAGACTGATAGCGGCAAAGCTCGAACAGGAAAAGAATTAATTATTACAGGTGGGTATGAAAAGAATACGGATACTTGATTGTACTCTGCGTGACGGCGGATACATAAATAACTGGAAGTTCGGTTATGAAAACATAAAAGACACAGTACAGCGTCTTATACAGGCCGGTATTGATATAATAGAGGTTGGATATTTATCGTCAAAGGGAGATTTTTCTGCGGATGAGTCGCAGTATTCCTCGGTTGATGCTATAAAAAGAATCCTTCCTGCCGACAGAAAAAATACTCTGATCGCTGTAATGATAAACTGTGGCGATTATGATGCAGAGCTGTTGCCGCAGTATGACGGTACAGGACCCGACTGCATAAGGGTTTGCTTCCATAAGTCGCAGGCGTTGCAGGCGGTTGAGCTTTGCAGAAAAATCAAGGAAAAGGGCTATAAGGTGTATTTCCAGCCTATGGTAGCTCTCAGCTATTCCGATGCCGAGTACCTCGGACTTATAGGTATGGCAAACAAATTCCGTCCCGACGGTTTTTATATTGTTGATTCGCACGGCTCTATGAAACAGAAGGATGTTGCACGTTTCTTTTACCTTATAGAGAATAATCTCGATAAGGAGATAGCTGTCGGATTCCATTCCCATAACAACCTTCAGCTTTCGTATTCAAACGCTCAGTATTTAACCGCTTTGCATACCGATCATAATCTGATAATAGACAGCAGTATTATGGGTATGGGCAGAGGTGCGGGAAACCTCAATACCGAGCTTTTTGTGGAATATCTGAATGAAACCGCAGGTGCCGATTACAGCACAGAGCCTATTCTCTGTTCTATCGACAACACCATAGCTCCTATTTATATGACTACGGCGTGGGGCTATTCCTTATCCGGCTATCTGTCCGCAAAATACAGATGCCACCAGAATTATGCCAGATTCCTGAATAATAAGAATACGCTGACTTTTGAAGGGATGAACGCTATTTTCTCGAAAATAGAGCCTGAAAAGCGTGACAATTATGACCGTGAATATATAGATAAGCTGTATACTGCTTATATGTCGTTAAACAGTGAAAAAACACCTGAAATAAATCTCGGCAGACTTTTCGAAGGACGTAATGTTGTTATTATCGCACCGGGCAGGACAACATCGGTAGAATCCGAAAGACAGAAGGTCTTTGATAAGGTCAAAGCCACCGATGCGATAGTGATTTCCGTAAACCACTGCCCCGAATGGATCAAATGCGATTATGTGTTTGTAAGCAATATAAGACGTTACGAAAAGCTAAGCGGAGTAGAAACCGACAAGCTGATAATCACATCTAATATAAACGCACAAGCAGGATACACGGTAGGATACGAGCCTTTGCTGTGTTCTATAGAAGCTGTCCGTGACAACGTTACACTTATGCTTATAGCACTGCTTATAAAATCCGGAGCAAGTTCCGTTTATCTTGCCGGAGTTGACGGATATTCATTCAAGGACCGCAACTTTGCGTATAGAGATATGGAAACGTATGAAGACGAGCAGGTAGCCAAAGAGCAGAACAGCGGTATATCAGCCGCAATCGCTCAGCTTTCACAGCGGATACCCGTTTCATTTATAACAAAATCACTTCTTGAAAGAGAGGAAAACCGTTCATAATGAAGGTAGTTTCTTTTGGAGAAATAATGCTCAGACTATCGCCCGACGGATATTACAAATTGTTTCAGAAGCCGGAGCTTAATACATCGTTTTGCGGTGCTGAAGCTAATGTAGCCGTTGCCCTCAGTAATTTCGGAGATGAGGCTGAATTTGTGACCGCACTTCCCGATAATGATATAGGCAGGGCGGCTTGCAGAGAGCTTATGAGATACGGCGTAAAGACGGATAATATAGTTTATACGGGCGACAGGCTCGGGATATTTTTTGCCGAAAAAGGCGCAAGCCAGCGTCCCTCAAAGGTGATATATGACAGAAAGAACAGTGCGATAGCATTGGCTGAACCTTCGTCGTTTGATTGGGAAAAGATATTTGACGGTGCGGATTGGTTTCATATTACGGGAATCACTCCGGCACTTTCCGACAGCCTTGCAAAAATTTCTGTCGATGCCGTAAAAGCCGCCCAAAAAGCGGGTCTTACCGTAAGCTGCGATATAAACTACAGAAGCAAGTTGTGGAGTGCTCAAAAGGCACGTCCCGTAATGACCGAAATAATGAAGTACGTTGATGTCTGCATAGGAAATGAAGAGGACGCTGAGATAGTGTTCGGAATAAAAGCAGGCACTACGGATGTCACAAAGGGACAGCTTGATACAGACGGCTATAAAAAGAGCCTTCAGACCGTTGCGGAAACATTCGGCTGTAAAATAGTTGCCTACTCACAGAGAAAGAGTTATTCCGCAAGCGACAACGGCTGGTCGGGAATCATTTATGATGACGAAAAAAAGCAGGTTTATATATCTGCACAATATGATATAAGAATTACAGACAGAATAGGCGGCGGCGATGCATTTGCGTCGGGGCTTATTTATGCTCTGCACAACAATATATCGCCGGCGAACGCTATTGAAACAGCAGCTGCGGCAGGTTGTCTTGATCAGACGCTTGAAGGCGATTTCTGCCTGTTTGGTATAAATGAAGTATTAGACCTTGCTAACGGCGATTCGTCAGGCAGGGTAAAGAGATAAAAGAAAGGTATATAGGTATAACAATTATGAAGGACAACAAGAAGATTGCTATTTTTGTTTCACACAGAATCGATCTTAAAAGTATGGTGATTGACAATCCTTTATATGTACCCGTAAGATGCGGTGCGGCACTTGACGAGAACGATGAAGGCAATGTCATAATGGGCGACAATACAGGCGATAACATATCCGAGAAAAGAATTTCTTTTTGCGAATGTACAGTTCTGTACTGGGCGTGGAAAAATTATGATGCGGATTATTACGGACTTTGTCACTACAGAAGGTATCTTTCGTTTATGGATTCCTTTATGCCGGGCAATGACTACGATGTACGAATGGAAAACAATCTTTCGGTACGCACCGCAGAGTTATATCAGCTTTTCAATAAGTCAAAGATGGAGAAGGAGATCTCATCCTATGACGTTATTGCCGGAAAGGCTTTCGATACGACAAAGATCACCAGAGTACGTCCCAGAAACAGTGTAAAGGAGTTATGGTACGCATCAAGAAATCTTGTCGATCCTATAGCTATTGATACGCTGATAAAGATAATAGAAGACAGACACCCTGAGCTTGTTGAATCTATGAATGAGTATTTTGCCTCAAAGTATTACAGAGGCTATCACTGCTTTGTAATGTCAAAGAAGATATTCAACGAATACAGCAAGGTGCTTTTTGACATTCTCTTTGAGTTTGATAAACAGTTTGATACCACCGGCTATGAGGGCAACAAGCTCAGAGCCACAGGCTATATGGCTGAGATCGTTTACGGCGTTTATATGTGGTATCTTCAGCATCACACCGACTGCAAGTTCCTTGAGCGTCAGATTGTATACTTCAAGAACACCGAAGCAGATCCCGATGCAAATACTCTTGCACAGCGTACCTTGTCCTACAAGAAACCCAATGACGACATCAAGATTTTCGTTTCGCACAGGATGGATCTTGACAGTGCCGTGATAGGCAACCGTATATTCGAAAACTATAAGTGCAATGCAGGCTCGGCAAGATGCTTCCTTAAGATGAACGGCGATGACACCGGCGACAATATCTCCGATCTTGCAAAGTATATCTCGGAGTTGAGCGTTCAGTATTGGGCATGGAAGAATGCCGATGTAAATTACTACGGTCTTTGCCACTACAGACGCTATCTTTCATTCAGCAATAAGAAGTATGACCAATGCTCAAGAGGCTACATAATCGAGAATATGCTCAATGACGAGAGCATCGAAAAGTATGGTCTGAATGATTATGACAATATGGCAAAGCAGATAAAGAAATACGATCTTATCACAGGCGGAAGCATGGATGTTGATGAGATGGATTTCCTTTTTGGCGGAAAACGTGCACATTGCGTCAAAGATATATTCATGATTCAGGAGCATTTATTTGATAAAAGTGCGCCTGAGCTTACGCTTAAGCTGGTAGATGAGCTTTACCCCGAATATTCTAAGGCTGCCGAGGAATATATGGCTTCAAAGAAGTACTATGCGTACAACTGCTTTGTAATGTCAAAAGATCTGTTCAACCGCTTCTGTACATTTGAATTCGGCGTACTGTTCGAATTCATGAAAAGATTTGATATGTCAAAATATCAGGGTGCCAAAATTAGAACGCCCGCCTATATGTCTGAGGTTCTTTACGGTATCTTCATATATTGGGTATTAAAACAGAAAAAGTACAAGGTAAAGGAAAATCAGCTTGTATTCTTCAGAGAAACCAATGCCGCAAAGTGCAAGGTTGCTCCTGCAAAAACAACGACTGCTCCCCAAAAAGCCAAAAAAGGTGAAAGCGTTTTAAAGAAGATAATGAGAAGCACCTTCCCTGCATATCGTGTTGCTTTACGAAACGAGGAAAGACTCGGCACGCTGGTTGCTTCTGTTAATGATCTTCAGAAAAAATCATCAGAGCACAGTGCGTTGCTTGCAAGAACCGTAAAGGTTTGTCAGAGCACTGCTCCCAAGAGCGTACAGGCAGCGGTTGCTAAGCCTCCTATTATCGCTACCAGTCTTCGCAAGGATATATGGGATGCAAAAACACTCACCTCAAATATCAATCTCAATATCGCCTGCCTTGCAAATGAGATACACGAAACTCACAAGAAGTCATTCGGCGAGTTCAGAAATATCAATACCGGCAGAGATGTTGTTGTAATGGCATCAGGACCTTCGATGAAATACTACAAGCCCATTCCCGGTGCTGTACATATAGGTATGAATGCTTCATTCTTAAATCCTGATGTTGATATTGATTACTATTTTACTACCGATTACGAAAGCCGTGCTCCGTGGTTTGAAAAGCTGAAGGAATACGATTTTGTCAAGTTCTTCGGTCAGTATTCTACCGGTGAATACAGAGATAAATTCCAGGTATCAGAGAAGATTATCAGAGAGAATAACGGCAGAAGATTCTTCCAGGCGGCTCCCAGCGAGGATATACATATTAATATAGAATTCTATCCCCTTATGGCATTCTATTCAATTGCGTTCCAGGCTATCCACTTTGCACTCTTTACCAATGCAAAAAGAATTTATCTTGTTGGTTGTGACTGCACCAATGCGGGATATTTTGACGGCAGCAAGCAGAGATTGTCGGATCTTGTAGCAAAGACAAGTGTTCCGCACTGGTTAGACGGCTATCAGAAGGTCAAGGCTTTTGTTGAACGCTTCTATCCGGATACAGAGATTATATCCGTTAATCCTATGGGGCTCAGAGGACTTTATTCAGACGTTTATACGGATGACTTCATAGCAGATCATCCCGAAATAGATAGCAGTAAAGTAACACGTCTTAACAGCACACAGGAGGAAAAATGAAAGTAGTAATACTTGCCGGAGGTTTCGGCACCAGAATCAGCGAAGAAAGCCAGTTCAAACCCAAGCCCATGGTCGAGCTTGGCGGTATGCCGATAATATGGCACATAATGAAGCTCTATTCTTCTTACGGCTTCAATGAGTTCATTATCTGTGCAGGCTACAAACAGCACGTTATAAAGGAGTATTTCGCAGACTACTTCCTGCATACATCAGATATTACATTTGACTTCACAAGCGGCAAAAACGAGATGATTGTTCACCGCAACAACTCGGAACGCTGGAAGGTGACTGTAGTTGACACAGGTCTTAACACAATGACCGGCGGACGTGTAAAGCGTATAAAGGAATATATCGGCAACGAGCCGTTTATGCTGACATACGGCGACGGCGTTTCCGATGTAAATATAGCCGAGCTTGTCAAGTTCCATAAAAAGCACGGAAAGCTGGTAACAATGTCGGCTTACAACCCCGGACAGAGATTCGGCGTTCTTGATATTGATGAAAGCGGAAGAATAAATGAATTCCGTGAAAAGACATCCGGTGACGGCAACCTTATCAATATCGGTTTTATGGTATGCCAACCCGAATTCTTTGATTACATTGACGGCGACGATACCGTTCTCGAAAAGAAGCCCCTTGAAACAGTAGCAAAGCTCGGTGAACTTATGGCATATAAGCATACGGGCTTCTGGCAGTGTATGGATACTGTAAGAGAAAAGGAACAGCTTGAGAAAATGTGGAGTAATAATGATGCTCCGTGGAAGATTTGGAAATAATGAGCAAATTATCCGATAAACTTGCGGGATTTTTCGGAAGATTATTCCCGATGTCACGCAACAAGACAATAAAGCTCAACAATGAGATAAGGCAGACAGAAAGCGAGCATTTTGCACGGCTTTGTGAAATGCTCGGTTTTCTTGAAAACAGCCTGAATACTTGCACGGATATATGCCGTGATAATGCCGAGCAGATAAAACTGTGCCGTCAATCGTTGCGCACATTGGAAGATAATCAGGTTAAATTCGGTGAGAATACCGCATTAAAACTCACAGAAATAAAACTTGATATTGAAAATCTGAAAAAGCAAAATGAGCGTATCAGCGAAAAACTGAGTAACGAAATATCAGAGAAAGCTGCCGGAATATCCGGTGAACTTATCGGCTGTATTTCACATCACACAGAGGAAATACTCGGTTGTATTACCGACAGCGACAAGCGTTTATCTGATAGCGGTAAGCATATTGCCGAACTTATCGAAAACGGCATATCTGAAAACAATAAGCACGCAGGAGAAATAAGAGCGTTCAACAGTTCGCTTTCCGTTGACATTAAGTCACTTTCGGACAGCGTTACAGCAGGCTTTGACAAGACCTCAAAGACGGGCGAGTATGCGGATGCACTTAACAGCTTATCGTCAGATAACGAAAGCATCTCGGCTGAGATTAAGTCGCTTTCCGACAGCGTTGCCGCAGGCTTTGACAAGACCTCAAAGGCAGGCGAGTATGTGGCTGTGCTTGACGGCTTATCGGCGGATAACGAAAGTATTTTGGCTGATATTAAGTCACTTTCGGACAACGTTACCGCAGGCTTTGATAAGACCTCAAAGACGGGCGAGTATGCAGATGCGTTTGACAGCTTATCGGCAGATAACGAAAGTCTTTTGGATGATATTAAGTCGCTTTCGGACAGCGTTGCCGCAGGCTTTGATAAAACCTCAAAGACGGGCGAATATGTGTCTGTGCTTGACGGCTTATCGACAGATAACGAAAGCATTTCGGCTGATATTAAGTCGCTTTCGGACAGCGTTGCCGCAGGCTTTGATAAAACCTCAAAGACGGGCGAGTATGCACAATCCCTGCTTGATGCAGAGAATACGGCAAATACGATCCGCCGTGAGATGAATCTGTTCAAAAGACAGTCATATCTCAGAAGATTGTATTTTCATCCCGGTGAACGTGAAGCTCTGGCAAAATTGTTCAGTGACGCTATGAGCAGAGAGGACAGCGCACAACGATTCAGCGCACTTATAAGCGGACTTGACAACGAGAGCAGAAATACCGTTTCCGATATTATTCATCGTATGGGAATGATAGCGGACGGCAACAAGTCCATGCAGGATGTTTATACACAGCGTGAGCAGGAAGAATTTGTTCGTATGAATGATGAATTCAGCTCAAAGATAGTAAAGCTAAACGATAATCTATATTATTACAACGGCTATTATCTTCCTGTTAACCAGTTTGACAGCAGCGTATTTTTCTCAAGATACGGAATAGATAAGCTGACCACACTGGACAGCGTGAGAAATAAGCATATAATCGACGCAGGCGGATATGTCGGTGACACGGCGCTTCTGTTCTCGTCATATACGGATAAGAACATTCATGTATTTGAGGCTTCCCCCTCAAATATGGATATTATCCGTGAAACGATAAGGTTGAATCATCTTGATAACATAGTGCCTGTAAGCAAGGCACTGGGCGAGAAAAGCGGCACGGCAACATTCAGTCTGGGCGAACGTAATTCCTGTAATTCTCTTGTTGAACGTCCCGGTTATAATTATCCGGATCATATCGAAGTCCCCGTTGTTACTCTTGATGATTATGTGCGGGAAAACAATCTCGAGGTCGGTCTTATAAAGGTAGACATAGAAGGAGGAGAGCAGCTGCTGCTCAAGGGCGCTGTCGAAACTATCCGCACACAGCACCCGATACTTCTTATCAGCATCTATCATTCGGCAAACGATTTCTTTGAGATCAAGCCTATGATAGAGAAAATATGCGACAAATACACCTTCAGAATAATTAAACCCGCCAATTCGGCTATTGTTATTGAAACAATACTGTTAGCCGAGGTCAGAGATGAAAGCGGCGAAAATATCATTAATTCGTAAAGGAAAAATCAATATGGATATGTCATTTTACAAGGGTAAAACTGTACTGATAACAGGTCACACAGGCTTCAAGGGAAGCTGGATGTGCAAATTGCTTTCTATGGCAGGAGCAAAAGTTATCGGTTATTCTCTCAATCCCCCCACAACACCCTCTCTTTTTGAGCTTTCCGGAGTTGAGAAGGAAATAGTTTCGGTTATCGGCGATATAAGAGATCTTGCAAAGCTGAACGAAACAATGCAGAAGTACCGCCCCGAAATAGTAATTCATATGGCGGCACAGCCCATAGTAAGAGAAAGCTACGCAGAGCCTGTCTACACATACGAAACAAATGTTATGGGTACTGTCAATATATGCGAGGCTGTAAGGCTGTGCGACAGCGTAAAATCATTCGTAAACGTAACCACCGATAAGGTTTACAAGAACAACGAATGGGAGTGGGGATACCGTGAAAATGACGCACTTGACGGCTATGATCCTTATTCCAACTCAAAGAGCTGTTCCGAGCTTGTAACAAGCTCTTATATAAAGTCGTTCTTCTATAACCGTGACATTGCGGTTTCGACCTGCCGTGCAGGTAACGTTATCGGGGGCGGCGACTTTGCAAAGGACAGAATTATCCCCGATTGCGTAAGAGCAATGGAGGCTAAGCAGGAGATAACAGTAAGAAATCCTTATTCTACACGTCCCTATCAGCACGTTCTCGAGCCGGTCGTTACATATCTTGTACTTGCAATGAAGCAGTACGAGGACAAGAGCCTTGCCGGTAATTATAATATCGGTCCGGATGACTGCGACTGTGCCGCTACGGGCGAGCTTGTCGATCTGTTCTGTTCACACTGGGGCGACGGTGCTTCGTGGAAAAATGTTGCGGTTAAGAACGCTCCTCACGAGGCAAATTTCCTTAAGCTCGATTGCTCAAGAATAAAGCGTGTACTCGGTTGGAGTCCCCGCTGGCATATTTCCGACGCTATCGAAAAGGTGACCGAGTGGAGCAAGGTATATCTTTCAGGCGGCGACATCAGTGCCGTTATGGAAAAGCAGATAAACGAATATCAGGAGGTAAAGTAATGAAAAAAGCTCTTGTTACAGGTGCAAACAGCTTTGTCGGAAGCGCACTTGTGCGTGAATTGGTAAAGAATAATGTTGAGGTAATCGCACTTGACCGTGACGGTTGCAATAACAACATACCCGAAAATGTAAGATTTGTGGCTCACGAGCTTTCCGAATCGTCAAAGATCGCCGATATAATCCCTGACCGTGATATTGATGTATTCTATCACTTTGCGTGGGTAGGCGTGTCAGGCTCTGCGAGAGCAGACGCCGCTTTACAGCTCAATAACGCTCAGTGGACGTTAGATTGTCTGCGTGTGGCAAAGGATATGGACTGCAAGAAGTTTGTATGTGCCGGCTCTATAATGGAGCATGAAACAATATCAGCCGCATTCAGACAGGGTAATAAGCCCGGTGCCGGCTACATATACGGAAGCGGTAAACTTGTTGCTCATACAATGTGCATGTGCGTTGCCGCACAGATAGGTATAGATCTTTGCTGGGCAAAGATAACCAACGCATACGGCGCAGGTGAGCTTTCACCTCGTTTTGTAAATACGACTATCAGAAAGATTATAAACGATGAGCCTTTACACTTCACAAGCGGTACACAGAATTATGACTTTGTATATATAGACGATGTTGCAAGAGCGTTCTATCTCATCGGAGAGAAAGGCAAGCCTTTCTGCCATTATCTTATAGGCAGCTCGGATGCAAAGCCGCTCAGAGAATTTGTTCTTGAGATGAAGGCTGCGCTGGCACCCGACAAGGAGTTCGTGTTCGGCGATGTTCCGTTCACGGGCGGGAATATGCCGCTGTCGGACTTTGACTGTTCAATTACAGAAAAGGATACAGGCTTCAGAGCTACAATACCTTTTGGTGAAGGCGTCAAAAAAACAATGGATTGGATTAAGGAGCAGAAATGATACAGAAGTTTGAATTCAAGGAAACAGAGATTAAGGGACTTATAGAAGTAACTCCCTTCAATGCCGATGATATAAGAGGCTGTTTCACAAAGGATTACTCGAAGGAAGTGTTCGAGGCAAACGGAATAAAGCACGATCTTGCCGAGGTTTTCTATACGACAAGCTACAAGGGCGTTATCCGTGCACTTCATTTTCAGCGTGAGAAACAGCAGCCCAAGCTGGTACGTTGCATACACGGACACGTTTACGATGTAGTAGTCGATTTACGCAAGGACAGCCCCACGTTCAAGAAGTGGCTTGCATTTGAGCTTATCGGTGAAAAGCACAATGAAATACTCGTTCCCGCAGGTTGCGCTCACGGTTATCTTGTACTTGAGGACAGCATAGTATCATACAAGTGCGGAGAAAAATTCTACGGCGAATATGATGACGGCATTATGTGGAACGATCCCGACATTGCAGTAGACTGGAAGCTTGACAGAGTTGGCGGAATTGATAAGGTTATACTTGCCGATAAGGACAAGAATCTGCAGACCTTTAAAGAATTCATGAGCAAGTACGGTGGCTTTTGATGAGCAGTTTTGATTTTGACACCCTTATAGTCGGCTGTGGACTTTCCGGAGCGGTAATCGCCCGTCATTTAGCGGAAAAAGGCGAGAAGGTCGAGATATGGGAACGCAGGGATCATATCGGCGGCAATATGTACGATCACGTTGACGATCACGGAATACTCGTACAGGATTACGGTCCGCACACATTTCACACGAAAGAGAAATATCTTTTTGATTATATGTGCCGCTATGAGCAGTGGTCTGATTACAAGCTGACCTGCGGTGCGGTATGGAATGATACATATACCCCCACCCCCTTCAACTTTACCACGATTGATAAGTTCTTTGATAAGCAAAAGGCAGAAACGCTCAAGGCAAAGCTGACTAAGGCTTACGAGGGCAGACCGACCGCTACCGTTGTTGAAGTTCTCGAAAACGAGGACGATGATATAAGAGCATACGCTCAGTATCTTTTCGATAACGATTATGCGCCGTATACCGCTAAGCAGTGGGGCGTATCTCCCTCTGAGATTGACCCGTCTGTGCTTAAAAGAGTACCTCTGCGTTTTTCGTATGACGAGGGATATTTCGATGACGCTTATCAGGTAATGCCGGTGCATTCATTCACGGAGTTCTTCAGAAATCTGCTGAACCACGAGAATATCACGGTCAGAACCGGTGTCGAGGCGCTTGAGCGGATTACCGTAAAGGATAATAAGCTGTATGTTGACGGTGAGCCGTATAATAACATTCTTGTATATACAGGTGCGCTGGATGAGCTTTTCAGCGAAAAATACGGCAGACTTCCTTACCGTTCACTGCGTTTTGAGTATAAGTATACCGACAAGGACAGCCTTCAGGACGCTCCTGTCGTCGCATATCCTCAGGAAAAGGGCTTTACCAGAATCACAGAGTACAAGAAAATTCCCGTCCAGAATGTAAAGGGCAGTACCTATGCGGTAGAATATCCTCTCCCGTATAAGTCGGGAGAAAAGCTTGAGCCGTATTATCCCGTTCTCACAAAGGAGAGCATGGAACAATATGAAAAGTATGAGGCTCTGGCGTCGCAGATTGATAATCTTATCTGTTGCGGAAGACTTGCCGATTTCAGATATTACAATATGGATCAGGCGTTAAAACGTGCGCTTGAGCAATGCGATAAAATAGATAGCATATAACGAATCGTCTTAGCTGTGGGCATTGACCCACAGCTAAGACTGTCGAAAAACCTATATCGTTGATAAAAATGGGGTCGCAGGGGCGGAGCCCCCGACAGGGACTAG
>OGRO01000080.1_pt1 | contig 98384 bp, 100 predicted proteins | sample 1553451 | NCBI WGS metagenome assembly OGRO01 (sample SAMEA2580021, study PRJEB22360) | human gut metagenome | reverse complement strand
CGAATTAGGGTTCTAAAAATTCTTTTTTAGTGTCCACTTTTTATTGACTTATTCATTCTCTTTTTAATAACCCTCTTTTTTATTAATGTCTACTATTTGGGGTTCACATCACTTCAAAGAATTCTTAAATACATCAAGTAATATCTCTTCACTTAATTCTTCACTTCTATTACTTACACTTAACCCATATTTATTTAATGTATTATTAATTTTTTCTATATCATATATACCATTTATATTATTTCTAATATTCTTTCTTTTAAACCTAAACATATTTTTTAAAAATTTAAAGTATTCTAAAGTATCTATTTCTTCAACCCTCTCTTTCGTAAGAAAGCTGACAACACTACTTTCTACTTTAGGTACTGGATTAAATGAATACTTTGATACATCACATACTTTCTTTATGTTAAAATAATATTTAAGTACTAATGTTATATAACCATAGTCCCTAGTACCTGTACTAGCTAAGAATCTATCCGCTACTTCTTTTTGAACCATTATAGTAAATTTCTTAAAATTTATTTTAGATTCTATTACATGTTCTATAATTGGTGTTGTTATATAATATGGTAAATTACCCACTAAATACAAGTTATTATATTCTACATTCTTTATATCTTCACTTATATCACTAGTTAAAAAATCTTTATATATAACCTTAACATCACCATTTAAATTATCTAACACAAAACGTAAGTCAGTATCTATTTCATATGCAATTACCTTACAACCTAAAGATAATAACCTCTTAGTTAAAGCTCCCCTACCAGGTCCAATTTCAATAACTAAATCTCCAGGTAATGCATCTACTTCACTTACAATTTTTTTAATTACATTATTATCAATTAAAAAATTTTGTCCTAAACTCTTCTTTGCTTTCATAAATAAATTATCGGGCAGTATTACTCCCACCCGCTCCTTAAAACATCATATGTTATTTTACTTCTTCCAATATACTTTGAAGCATATTCTTCACTCGGGGTAAGTAAATCAAGGGAATTACCACGTACACCACGATCAAGTACTATTGCAACAATTCTTCCTTCACCAACTCTATCACTATAAAAACTAACAATAGAACCACATGGAAGATTACTACTTGATGCAACAATATTTACTTCACCATATTTAACATCAGTATACTTCGTAGTACCATCCATTATATTATAACTAGGTAAACATCCAAGCTTTCCACCACATAATGGACAATTATAAGCATAACCAGTTAAATCACCAGTATATGTATTAATCGCAGTATATTTTTGTATCTCTTCATTTTCTTCAACTTTCATTGCCATAGTTGTTAAATTAATTGTTTTATTAGTATTATTATTTTCAACTGCTACATCTCTTATATCAGTACTACTCTTAGCAACAATAAGAACAAATAACAGCAGAAACATTCTAACAAAATAATTTACTACTTTCATAAATGTATTCACCTCTTCGGATAACTAAATTATATCATTTAATAACTCATAAATCAATTACCAATAATTACACATAAAACATAGAATTTACAAAATGTATATTGCTACAAAGATACTATGGGACTTTTATACAAAAATTAATAAAATCTAAGTAAGTTATTTAGTATGGACGCCATAGACTAAGTTTCAAATAATATAAGGTATTATAAGACTCAAGAAGAACTGGCGGAAAAATTAGGCACCACAACTACATATGTATCAAGGTTAGAAAATGCTAAAAAAATACCAGAGTTGACTATATTAATCACATAGCCAATACACTTAATTATTTATAGAATGAACATTAATTAAAAAAGCAGAGATTCAAAACAAAAATAATAATATTCAAAATAAATTAAACAGTAATTTGGCAATGATGCTTGAAACAAGTACAGAAAACCGAAAGTATAAAAAACTACATTAAAAAGTTGGCCAACTGATGATTATTTATTTAATTCCCATCTATTTGGATGTAAAAATGTATGTAACAAAAACAGTAACCATACCAGAAAAATATGAATTAACAGAAATACAACACGATATCCAAGAAGATATATATACACATTTGCCGACGGAGAAATAATTGTTAATGAAATTGAATCAAAAGATATAACAGTAAGTTACGGAAGCTCAGATTCAGGAACTAAAGATGTAACAACAAAATACTTTTGCCCGGGAACCGATTGTAGAAAAATATTTTATTCAACAAAATCATTTTATTATGACGGATGGTTTGCCCCTTCATCTTCTGAAGCACATCACACATAACCATTACAGTAGGACCACCATTTACAGAATATAAATTAAATTTTACATCAGAAAAAGAAGAAACAGTAACAGAAAAACAATTTGTTAATTATGTAACGAGCACAGATCCAAATGCATATCCTAATGCTGAAGATGTTGGCAATTAATACTATGAAAGAGTATAAAAAAATTTTCCTTAATTACAGGGATTTTTTTATGTCACTTTAAATTAGTCAAGGGGTTCACTTTAAATTAGTCAGGGTATACACTTTAAATTAGTCAGGAAGGTCACTTTAAATTAGTCAAGGTATACACTTTAAATTAGTCAAAAAAAAGAGTAAAATTAAACTAACTTCACTCTTTCATACATTCTTTTAATATTTTCATTAGTTCTATAAGATAATTCTTCTAAAGATACATTATAAAGTTCACTAACAAACTTAGCTATATCCATTATATGTGATGGATCATTTTTCATACCTCTATAAGGAACTGGTGTTAAATAAGGACTATCAGTTTCTAAAACTATATTATTTAAACCAACTTCCTTTATAACATCTTTTATATTACAATTCTTAAATGTAATAACACCATTAACTCCTAATAAATACCCCATTTTAATATATATCTTCGCCGTTTCTAAACTTCCAGAAAAAGAATGAATTGTACCCCTACAATTAAATTTCTTTAATGTATTAATTGTATCTTCTGTTGCATCCCTTGAATGAATAATAACAGGTAAATTATACTCTTCTGCTAAAGAAAGTTGCATTTCCAATAACTTAATTTGTTCATCTTTATTTTCTTTTGTATAATGATAATCTAAACCAATTTCCCCAATTGCAACTATTTTTTCATTACTTAAATTATTCTTTATAAATTCAATGTCATCTAAAGAATAATCATCTACAGTCTCTGGATGTATACCCAGTGCTCCATACATATTATCATACTCTTTAACTAACTCTAATACTTCTTTATTATATTCTCTATCACTACCATTATTAATATAATATTTTACATTATTATTACTAGCATTATTTAATACTTCATCAATATTATCATAATCACTTTTAAATATATGACAATGAGTATCAACAAACATTATTTGACCTCTATTCTATTAAATAATATTTCAGGTTTATTAAGTACTATACCAGTTTCTAAATTACCAAATGTTTCTATACTTTCAATATCTCTTTTACTTGTATTTAATTGATTTAATATTTTATCACTAGTTAGATTAATAAATGGTTCTAATAATATTGCACATATTCTAATAGATTCTAATATATTATATATAACTGTTTTTAATCTATCTATTTTTGCTTCATCTTTTGCAAGTAACCATGGTGTTGTATCATCAATATATTTATTACATTTACTAAGTACATTAAATATTTCTTCTAAAGCTTCATTTACTTTTAATGAATCCATTTTTTCATTTACTTTTGTCTTTAAACTTGTAACACTTTCAATTAAGTCTTTATCAATATCTTCCCCAGTCTGTGGATTTTCCACATGTCCATCAAAATACTTATAAGCCATACTTATAGTTCTATTTACTAGATTCCCTAAATTATTAACTAAATCAGTATTAGTTCTATTAATTAAAGCTTCTTCAGAGAAATTACCATCACTTCCAAAAGATACTTCTCTTAAAGCAAAATATCTAACAGCATCTACACCATAAGCATCAATATATTCTCTAGGATCCTTGTAATTACCTAAAGATTTAGATATCTTTCCCCCATTAATTATTAACCAACCATGACCAAAAATTTGCTTAGGAAGTGGTAAATCTAATGCCCACAATAATGCTGGCCAAATTATTGCATGAAATCTAGTAATTTCTTTACCAACTAAATGTAAATCTGCTGGCCAATATTTTTTAAACAATTCACCATTTTCATCCGGATAACCTAATGATGTAATATAATTTGTTAATGCATCAATCCACACATATATAACATGTTTAGGATCAAAATCAACAGGTATACCCCATTTAACTGATGTTCTTGATACACATAAATCTTCAAGACCTGGTTTAATAAAATTATTAACAAGTTCATTTTTTCTTGAAACTGGTAAAATAAAATCAGGTTGTTCTTCATATAACTTAATTAATCTATCTTGATACTTAGATAATTTAAAAAAGTATGCTTCTTCAGTAACTAATTTTACTTCTCTACCACAATCTGGACATTTACCATCTACAAGTTGTGTTTCAGTCCAAAATGATTCACAAGGAACACAATATAATCCTTCATAAGAGCCTTTATAAATATCCCCTTGATCATATAATCTTCTAAATATTTTTTGAACTGCTTTAACATGTTTTTCATCAGTTGTTCTAATAAAATAATCATATGAAATATTTAAACTTTTCCATAAATCTTTAGCATTTAAAATAATTTTATCAACATATTCCTTCGGAGTAACTCCGGCTTCCTTTGCTTTTTGTTCTATCTTTTGACCATGTTCATCAGTTCCAGTTTGAAAAAACACATCATACCCATTTAATCTTTTATATCTTGCTATAGCATCCGCTATAATTGTTGTATAACAATGACCAATATGAAAATTAGCACTTGGATAATATATTGGTGTTGTTATGTAATATTTTTTATTCATTTTTACTTCCTTCTTTCTTTTTATTTGTACTTCCAATACCACCAGTTCTAGAAGTATCTACATCATCATCAATAGTTGTTAAAAACTTAACAAATATTCCTTGAACATATGCATCCCCTTTATTTAATATAAAATCTTTATCTCCATGATTTTGTAAACAAACCCACATATGTCCTTCATTATCTTGATTATTATAATAATCACTTTCTATTATTCCAACTTGATTTGTAAGCCTTACATTATATTTAAAACCGATACTACTTCTTACAACAAGCAAAAGCATTTCATCACTTTCAAATGTTGCCTTATACCCAGTTGGTATTTTAATTATTTCCCCAGGTTTTATAACATAATCTTTAATAGCAAAAAAATCATATCCTGCACTATACTTCTTCCCTCTTTTAGGGAGCATGTAATCATCATACAAAGTTTTATTATCACCAAAAACTTTAACAAATTCAGGATAACTTATTTTTTCAAACTTTCTCATATTTACCTCCAATAAAAAAATCACAAACAAAGGACGAGAAAAACCCGCGGTACCACCTTAATTCATGATTTATCATGCAACTTAAATTTATAACGTAATTACCCGTTTTTAACTCCAGAGCCATGTTCGAATATCTTCATCTTTTCTTTTCCACCAACCAAGAAATCTCTATAAAACTAAAATATCTACTCTTTCCTTCTTCGTTAATTAAAACTAGTTTACCATAAATCTTGATTTAATTCAAGTAAAAATATATCATAAATTATAACAAAACATTTTTGATTTAATGACTAAGATTAACCCAGCAAGTATAAAAGTAATACTAAAAATTTGATTAGTTGAAAGAAAAAAACCAACATGACCACTTCGCAAATAATCTAGAAAAAATTTTACAACACCGCAAATTATAAAAGTTTGACCAATAAATATATTTTTATCAATATCAACTTTATGAAATTTAATAAAAGTATACAAAAATATTATCAAAAAAACGATTGATTCTAATAATTGAATTGGAAATAAGCTCATACCTTTTGGTGCAATTGCAGAATAATTATATGTAACATTTAAAAAGCCATTGTATTCTATACCATAACAACACCCAGCAAAAAAGCACCCTATTTTCCCAACAGCATACATAAATGGAATTGCTGGTAATAAAATACAAAGTAAGTCTTTAAAATTTTTTTTATATTGTTTTGAAAAGAGTAAAAGCATAAATAATATTCCAATTACAGCACCATAAGATGATAAGCCCACTCTAATAAAGTTAAAAAAACCATTGTATTTTTGATAATTAACAAAATATGTATAGTATTTTGCTCCAAAAATACATCCCAAAGCAATATAAAGCAAAAGTCCAATAGTTTCTTCTTTTTTAAATTTTAAAAATTTTAAATTCATATAAACAATTACTAATCCACATATAATTGCTAAAATAATAAATAATCCATAAAATGAAAAATTAGTTTGAAACATATTATTAACATCTCCTAATAAGTGAATTTAAACCTATTATCAGAATAAGCAATAATACCATAATGTATATCAAATATGCTAAAAATAGATTGAACATTATTCTAATTTTTTTACTATCACACATGGTTATTCTAGCATAAATAATTATTATAAAACTGCCAATAAGCAATAATGAATTTATGAAAGATATAAATTCATATTTTTTAGATAAATTAAAATGAACTGATAAAAAATACAACGAAATTAGTATTATTACAGACAATATGTATATTTTTTCTTTTCTTTTATAAATATCTAATTCTTTTTTCTTTTCTTCAATATTTATTCTTTTTTCAAAAACTTCAGCACCACAATTTGTACAATATTTTTCATTAAGATCTAATTTTTTTCCGCAATTTCTACAATAATTATTCAACATTTTTTTGACCACCCTTTACACTATTTTCATTACCTTCATTATCTTTATCTTCACCATAAATATTCTTACCTTCTACAACATAAAAATTATTATTTTGATTAACAACAGTTAATGTAAATTCTTTATCTTCAATTTTGACAGAATAATAATATGACTTACACTCATTTTCATCTAGATATTTATATCGTTGACAAGTGCCACCATCACATCCCATAGCAGGGTCAAAAATACAATTACCAGAAATTATGCATTTACCAACTGAATCATACGTAATTGAATATTTTTCACTAGTATAATTTTCTTCTAAATATGGTTCTATATAATTATTTTGTAACCTTTTAATAGTAAGTTTATTGGTAATGTTATTAGCTATAAAAACACCAATTAAACATAATATAATAATACCAATTATAATTAACATTACACGTATAAATTTTCTTTTTCTAGAATCTACAAATTTATAATTATAAGGCAGTTCAATTATTGGAGTATTGCAATTATTACATATTAAATCACTTTTCATTAATTTTTTTCCACAATTTGTACAATAATTATTCACATAAACCACAACCTCTACAATAATAATCTTATCATAAATAAAATTTAAAGTCATTAAAAGACGACAAATTTAAGTCTATTTACAAAATTTTTTACAATAAAAAATGGTATGTTACTTTTTGTAACATGCCACGTTGTCAACAACCTAACTTAATGTTGTATAATAACATTAAGCTTATCAATAAGTGCAAATTTATATATCTACTTGTTGCACTTCGTATGAAAATTTAAGAGTCATTAAAAACTAAATCAGTTTTCCTTAAATATTTCTTAAAATATATCAATTTTATCAGAAATAATCTTTGCCAGTAATTTTCCCAAAGAACTATAATCATTTAATTTATCACTTATAATAATAACAAGCCCCAACGAGTCACTTGAAGCAATAATAGGTATAATGGTAAAATATCCACTTATATCAACACCTAAATTTATTGTTGATAACTCTTTAGTTATAAACATTTCTCTATTATCAATAAGTTCCAAAAATTTGTTATTAAGTTTAAAGTTTTCCATAATATCCTTATTCGAAGAAGTAATAACCTTTTCTCTATCTGTAATTACTAAATCAACATTATAAATATTTTTAATAAGTTCACATAATTTACTACTTAAATCTTCATACCTTCTTACCTCATAATATTTTTTTAATATAATACTATCTTCACTAGTAAATATCTCTAGAGCTTCACCATCTCTAATACCTAAGTTCTTTCTAATTTCCTTTGGAATAACTATTCTTCCAAGTTCATCTATTTTTCTTGTTACACCAGTTTGTTTCAAAAAATTCACTCCACTTCATTACTTATTGTGGAACAAATTATTTTTTTTATGTATTAAAGTATCTTTTCAAGTAAAGTTACTATATAAAATATAAAATGTTTTGGTAAATCTTTAGTATATAAAATTATTTTTATTTTTTTATTTATATACTTTATATTAAATGCCCTAGATAAAGACATAGATTCAATTAATAATTTATCTCCTTTTATAGTGCTTGATAGCTCTTCTGGTAAAGTTATCTCTATACTTCTATCAGTTTGTAATACGTCTTTTATATTATATTTTTGTGCAATTTTTTCAAACCATTCTTCATACATATAAACAAGCATTTCATCACTTACTTTACCAAATCTATCTTCTAATTCATTCTTTATTTCAAGTAATTTTTCATATGAATCAATTTCATTAATCTTTTGATGTATTTCAATCTTAACATCTTCATCTAATACATATGAATCACTTATATGAGTATCAACATTAATTAAAGCTTGAGTACTTGTATCTTCTTCTTCAACATATTCTCCTTGTTGACGTTTTATTTCATCTTCAACCATTTTCATATAAAGGGAAATACCAACGCTATCTACAAATCCTGCTTGTGAAGAACCAAATATATCACCAGCACCTCTTAAACTTAAATCTCTCATAGCAATTCTATAACCACTTCCTAGTTCAGTAAATTCTTTAATTGTATTAAGTCTTTTAATTGCAATATCATTTAACATTTTATTTTGCTCATATAACAAATATGCATAAGCAATTTTATCACTTCTTCCAACTCTGCCTCTAATTTGATATAACTGACTTAAACCAAATCTATCAGCATCATGAATAATCAAAGTATTAACATTTGGTATATCAATACCACTTTCAATAATTGTTGTACATACAAGTATATCAAATTTATTGTTAATAAAATCATCCATTATATCATCCAAAGTATCTTTATCCATTTGCCCATGGGCAAAATTAATTCTAGCATCAGGTACCAACTGTTGAATATGATTCATAAACTTTTCAATAGTTTCAATTCTATTATAAAGAATAAATACTTGACCATTTCTTGTTAATTCCTTATAAATAGCATCTTTAATTAAAAAGTCATTTTCACTTGCCACATAAGTTTGAACTGGATATCTATTAACTGGTGGTGTATCAATAACTGATAAATCTCTTAAACCTGACATAGCCATCTTCAAAGTTCTAGGTATTGGTGTTGCACTAAGGGTTAAAACATTAATATCACTTTTCATACTCTTAATTTTTTCTTTGTGGGTAACTCCAAATCTTTGCTCTTCATCTACAACAAGCATCCCTAAATTCTTACAAACTATATCATCACTAAGTATTCTATGAGTACCAAATAAAATATCTATTTTACCACTTTTTAAATCTTCCAATATTTGCATAGTTTTTTTATGAGTTACATGTCTATTTAATAAAGCTATTTCTATTGGCCAATTCTTAAATCTTTCTTTAGCAACATTATATTGTTGTTTTGATAATATTGTAGTGGGACACAAATATAAAACTTGTTCATTATTAAGTACTGCTTTAAACATTGCTCTCATTGCAACTTCAGTTTTACCAAAACCTACATCTCCACACAACAATCTATCCATTGGTATATTTCTTTTTAAATCACTATTAATTTCTAATATACTCTTTTCTTGGTCTTTAGTTAATGTATATTTAAATTCACTTCCAAAAACATCTTCTTCAGGATAATCCTTATATGGTGCCTTTTTTAATTCTAATCTCTTTTTATAAAGAAGTATTAACTCTCTAGATATATCTTTAACTTTATCTTTAATATATCTTTTAGTTTTTTCCCAATTAGTACTACCTAATTTATTTAATTTAACATTAACTCCATCTTTACCAGTATATTTATATATTAAACTAATCTTTTCAACTGGTACATATACTTTATCACTACCATCATACTTAATAGTTAAAAAATCTTTATTAACTCCCTTTACTTTTAATGTTGTTAAACCTTGATAAATACCAATACCATAATTAACATGTACAACATAATCTCCTTTTTCTAATTGATTATAATCTTTAATCTTTTTACCAATATGAAAATTATTTTTATACTTAGTATTAACTTTATTTACTTCTTCAATATCAGAATCTGCTATAACTATATATTTATCTAACATAAAACCATTATCGATATCTTGTATTACTACATTACATGTTGGTATTAATTTTTTTATCTTTTTTTCTTCATTTTTATCAGTTAAATAAAAATATACAACTTTTCCTTTTTTTATCCATTCATTATAATCACTTACTAGTTTATCAAAATCTTCTTTATAATTAATTATTTCATGTGCATTTAAATTATATCCAGTTGATTCAAATAAATTAACATATATCTTATCTACAAAATTAAAATCATCTAAAGAATACATTAATTCTCCATCAATATTATTACTTGTTTTATAATCAATTATATCATCATATAACTTAGAAAATGATGCCTTTATTTGTTCTTTATCAACCATTACTACAACTGGATTATCAGCATAATCTACTAATGAATTATATCCATTTAATTTAATTTCATCAATTGCTTTTATATCTATACTTTCTATATTTCCAAAAGACATTTGTGTATTTTCATCAAAATACTTAATAGATTCTATCATATTACCATCAAATTCAATTCTTAAAGGATGTTCATTATCTAAAGGATATATATCTAAAATAAAACCACGTACAGCATATTCCCCACTTGTGGTAACCAAGGATTCTCTATGATATCCAAGTTCATTTATTATTGTTACTAATTCATCTCTTTTTATATTATCACTTATGCTTATTTTATAATCAGTCTTTGTATTTAAACTAGGTAAATACTTTAAATAACCCATTAAATTAGTAACAATAATAAATTTATCTTTACTCTTTAATTTATCAATAACTTCTAATCTTTTATATTTTAACTCAGGACTTTGTGCAACAATCATTGATGATAAAAAATCATCCATTGGAAACAATAAAGCATTATCATTAATCTTAGATAAACTATTATATATTTTATTAGCTTCATATAATGAACTAGTTAATACAATAATATTTCTATTATAAACTTCCCTTAGTTTATTAACGTAAAAAACGTTTAACTGATTAGTTAAACCTGATAATTCAATTCCTATATCATATTTAAAATACTCATTTAAAAAATTCATTATTCATTCCTTTTACTATTATAACAATTCATTGTTTTATCAATACCTTGGTTAATAAATGAATCAATTATATCATTAAAATTATTATATTCATCTTCGATTATACTAAGCTCATTCTTACTAAATTTACCTAAGACATAATTTACTACTTCATCTTTTTTAACACTTCCAATACCTATTTTTAATCTTGGAAAATCTTGAGAATTAAGTGATGAAATAATTGACTTAATACCATTATGACCACCACTTGATGAATGTAACTTTAATTTATATTTTCCAACACTCTCATCTAAATCATCTTGAATGATTAATATATTTTTATAATCTATATTATAATATCTAACAAATTCACCAACACATAAACCGGAATTATTCATATAAGTCTGAGGTTTTACAAATATAACTTTTTCTCCATTAATGATTTTCTCATTATACATTCCATTAAACTTAGTTGACCAATTAACACTACCTAAATAATTATCAATAACCATAAAACCTATATTATGTCTAGTTTTATCATATTCTTTACCTGGATTACCTAATCCTACAACTAGTTTCATTCTAACACTTCCCTTCAAATAAATGTTGATAAGTATCTAAGTTATCAACACATATTGGTTTTAACACCCTTACTCCACTCTTACTATTTTTAACACATTTAACAAGTATTGTATTTAATTCACCATCACTTTTAGTACTTATAAACTGTAACATTTTAACATTTAATCTATAATGTTTTGCATAAAACATTATATCATCTAATCTATTAGATCTATGCACTAAATAAAATACCCCATTATTTTTCAAATAATTATATGCTATTTTAAATATATCTTCTAAATTAATCATAACTTCATGTCTAGCAATAGTTAAATAATCATTTTTATTTTTATAACCATTATCTAGTGTATTAAAATATGGTGGATTACATGTTATTATATCAAAATAATTTTTATTAAAATACTTATCAATATTCTTAATATCATCATTTATTATTTTAATATTTTCTATATTATTTATTTTAACAGATTCACTTGCTAAATATGCAATATCTTTTTGTATTTCAAAACCTGTTATAAAAGAGTTAGTTTTTAAACTTAATATCAAAGGCACCGGAGCATTACCAGTACACATATCAAGTATATTTTTATCTGTTTTTTTTACACTTACAAACTCAGCTAAAAGTAGTGAATCTAATGAAAACTTAAATGCATTTTCAAACTGCATTATATATCTATTTTTATAATCAAATAAATCATTCTTTACAAGTAAATTCATAATCTACTTTTTCTCCATTTAATAGTATTTTACCTTTTGAATTAATTATATCAACACTTACAACTTGAGCCTCACCATCTAAAGTCATAATTTTATCACCAACTTTAGGTAATTTCTTAGCTTGTTCTAAGTATGTACTATCTTCATATGCTAAACAACATAATAATCTTCCACAAGCACCATTTATTTTACTTGGATTTAATGCTAAATTTTGATTTTTAGCCATATTCATACTTATTGTATCAATCTTTTTTAAGAATCTTAAACAACATAATTCTCCGCCACAAACACCAATACCACCAATTTCTTTAGCTTTATCACGAGCCCCAATCTGACGAAGTTCTATTCTAGTGTGATATATTGCAGCAAGTCTCTTAGCAAGTTCTCTAAAATCAACTCTTCCATCCGCGGTAAAATTAAATAACAATTGACTTCTATCTAAATTAAATTGTGAACTAACTACATTCATATCAAGTTCTAATTCTTTAGCATATTCTTTACACTTTTTCAAAGCTTTCTGACTATCTTTTAAATTATCTAAATATGCATTATATTCACTTTCGTTTGCAATTCTTTCAATACTTTCATATTCACTTATATCATCTTTAGTAATTATATCTACAACTTTAACTAATTGTTCTCCTCTATCAGTATTAACAATTACATAATCACCAACGCTAAGTTTTCCATTAAATACATAATAAAACTTCTTTTCTAATTCATTAAATACAACACCATATACATTATTCAATACTATCACCCAATTCTATAACAAACTTATCTAACAATAAATCTATATTTGCATTACAACTTATATCATCTATAAACCTAATTATCAAATTAATTCTTCTTGTTACTCCCTTATAACTTAGACTTTCCAACTTACTTAATTTATCAAAATTAAATTTATTTTCTAAATCCATTATTTTCTTTAATAATTCTTCATAAATAATAAGCATAATTTTAAAACAAATCTTAATATCTTCCCTTTCTTTAAAACTATTTAAAATTACATCTTTATTATACATTATTAAATAATTTTTTTCTACCTCTAATTTAACTAAATAATCTATTACTACATTTAATTTATCATTATAAACACCACTTAATAATGAATTAATATCTAATTCATGTACATCATAATAAACCTTTAATGCTTCACATCTACTTCTTACCGTAGATATTACATTATTTATATTATCAGTAATGAAAAAACCTAGTATATGAGGATCTGGTTCTTCCAAAAACTTCAACATTGTATTCGCAGAAGCACCATTTAACTTCTCAGCATGCTTAATTATATATATATTATCTTTTGTATAAATTGGCATCGTACTAAAATTCTTTTTAAGTTCTAGTACCTGTTCCTTTTTTATTGTTGCTCCATCTGGTTCAATTACTACAAATGATGGAAGAAATTCTTGGTCAACTAAACTACATATATTACATTCATTACAATTTTCTTTATAAGTTCCACTACAAAAAATTTGCTTAACAACACATTTTAAATCTAAGAAGCATTTATCTATATTATTTGTTTCAATTAAATAAGCATGAGATATCTTATTCTCATGATAATATTTTACTAACTTTTCTAATTCTTTTGCTTCCACTTAAACCTCCTAAAGTATGTAATATATTGCAATTAAAGCAAGCATTCCACTCATACCTAAACTTGCAACAACACTTACTGTAACTATATTAATGGGAATAAATATTTTTAAACCAGTAACTAACAAATCAAAAGCATAAATAAAGCTTATAGCTAGTACAATTCTCTTAATTATTAAAAATATTTTTTTCATACTAATCACCATTAAATTATATGTTAAATTTAATAATTAATCACTTATTTTTTTTCTATCTTCAAGGGCTCTATCTAACGTCATTATATCTAAATAATCTATTTCAGCACCCATTGGTATTCCATAAGAAAGCCTTGATATTAATACATTCTTTTTTTCAAATATTTTTTTAATATATAATGTTGTTGTTTCACCTTCAACTGTGGATTTTAACGCTAGTATCAACTCAGGATTTTCTAGTGATTCAACTCTTTTAACTAAACTTGCTAAATTTATATTATCTGGGCCAATATTATCCGCCGGACTAATTAAACCATTTAAAACATGATATACCCCATTATAATTACCTGCCTTTTCGAAAGAAAAAACACTTTTATAATCTTCAATAACACATATTTCATTTTTATTTCTAGATTCATCAGCACATATATTACATATATCATACTCTGTCAAATGACCACAAATACTACATTTATGTATCTTTTTAGTATCTTCTATAGCACTTGCAAATTTATCTATATCATCTTCTTTAAAATTTAATGTTGCAAGTGCTAATCTTTCAGCATTTTTTTCGCCAATTCCAGGTAATTTTTTATAATAGTTAATAAGTTTTTCTAATGATTCAGGATAAATCATTTTAGAACAACCCACTCATTGATGAATATTGACCTAATTTATTTTCAGTTTCTTTATCAATCTTAGCAAAAGCATCTTTTATAGCAAGCATAATCATATCTTCTAATATTTCTTTATCTTCTTCATCAATTACTCCACTTTTAAGTATCTTAAAGGATTGTATTTCTCTTTTTCCATTAAATACTATTTCAACCCACTCAGAGTTACCAGTAAAACTCATTGAATCAATTTCATTCTTTTTCTTTGTAATATCCCTTTGCATTCTTTGTGCTTGTTGCATAATTTGTTGCATATTCATAAATTTTTTTCCTTCTTTCTTTTATTCAACTTCTATTTTATCTATATCAAATATATCCTTTAATTCAGACATATTAATTTCATCTTTATTATCTAATTTAACTTCATCTTTATAAGCATATTTATAACCATTCTTTATATTAGTTATATATGAACTTTTTTCTTTATTCCATTTATCAGTATCAATAAATACTAACTTATACTTCGTATTATTATACTTATTAAATAAATCTTCAATATCATTTAATTTATTATTAATTTCTCTATCTTTATGAGGTATTGTAACTTCAACAATTGCATATGTATCAGATGCTGTAACTACTAATGTATCAGTTACTAATCCTTTAACTAATGCATCTTCAATATTACTAACAAAATCAATCCATAACTCTTTTAACTTCGTTAAATAATTCTTTGATGCATTAACAAAACAATTATTAATTCTTATATCAATATTGGTTGTATCTTCTTCAATTTTTTTTGCAAAATTTACTTCAGTTTTTTCCTGTTTCAAGCTTGGTTTGATAGCTTCAACAATATCTTTTTTTTCAAGTTTTGGAACAACCACTTTTTTAGTTACTTCAACATAATTTAACACAATCATTTTAATAAGCAAATATGGACTTATACTTACATTTATTTTCATAATTACATCATTTAATTCCATAACTAAATTTTCAACATCATCATATGATAACCTATAGTCATCTGGGTTTCCCAATATTTTAACACCAACACTACTTAATGAAGCAATCATCTTCTTAATAAATACTTTATAATTTAAACTAGTACTTTCAACTTCATTAAATATAGCTTCAATATTATCTATATCATTATGATCTAAATAATTAATTAGTTCATCAATTTTTTTATTAGAAATACTACCTATTTCATTAGAAACTAAAGTATTTGTAATAACTTCTTCATTCTTAGATAATTGATCTAGTATACTTAAAGCATCTCTAAGTCCTCCATCAGCAAGTATTGCTATTTCTCTAAGTCCATCTTCTTCATATTTTATCCCTTCAGAATCACAAACATATTTTAATCTATCTACGATATCATCTTCTGTTATTCTATGAAACTCAAATCTTTGACATCTAGAAACTATTGTAATTGGAACACTTTCCAAATTAGTTGTAGCAAGTATAAACACTACATGTTCAGGTGGTTCTTCAAGTGTTAATAATAAAGCATTAAATGCACTTGCACTAAGCATATGAACTTCATCTATAATATATACTTTATATTTCAAAGATGTTGGCATAATTTTAACGTTATTTATAAGTTCTCTGATTTCATCAACACCATTATTTGAAGCGGCATCTATTTCAATAATATCAGGATTTCCATTAAAAGTTAAGCAACTATCACATTCCCCGCACGCAAACCCGGATTTATTATTACGACAATTAATCGCTTTTGCCAATATTCTAGCAGTTGATGTTTTTCCAGTTCCTCTAGGTCCAGAGAATAAATATGCATGTGCTAATCTATTTTCTTTAATAGAATTCTTAAGTATTTCTACTATATGTTTTTGTCCTATTAAACTATCAAAACTATCTGGTCTATATTTTCTATATAATACTTTATAATTCATGTAAAAAACCTCCTACAAATAGTGTATCAAATTTTGCTTAAAAAGTCACGACTTTAAGTTAAATTTTTTTATAAAACATCAACAAAAAAACACAAACTAATTCCGTGTTCTTTCTACCTATTTTTTGTCCCTTAGCTTTTTAAAAAAATCACTAAGTTTCATCTCATAATCTAACTCATTTATTTCATCATTTATTTTATTAAATTCTGTTTTATAATATTCTTTCTTAGTCTCTGGCTTATCCAGTAGATAATATACTTCACTTATTCTTGATTGCTTAATTATTTCACTACACATACTACAAGGTTTTAGTGTTACATACATAACAGATCCAGAAAGATTCCAATTACCAAGAATCTTTTGAGCTTCAAGTATTGCATTTACTTCAGCATGACCAAATATATTTTCATCTCTTTCTCTAGTGTTATAACCAGTTCCAATTACTTTATCCTTATATATAATAATAGCACCAATTGGTATATCATCAGTTTTTAAAGATTTATCACATAATTCAAATAATGTTTTCAAATATTTTGATTCCACAATTCCTCCAAAAAAAATGTGCACACAAACAGAGGCTGATGTGGCTGCTATTTTCCAATCCTGACCAAGTTACAGCATATTTGTTGCACGATTAAATATTAACAAATTACTCTCCATAAGTCAATAGAAACATTGCAAATAATTTGAAATTCAGTTTTAAAATTGAAAAAATAATTGTGTTGATAACTCAATTTTCTTTAAAAATAAAGTGGTATTTTTAGGCATATCTTAGCCAAATTTTAAATATTAATATTTTTTATAAAACTCAAAAAAATCAAAATATTATTATGTTAACCAATTATTTCCCGGGAAATAATTCCTTTGTTTTTCTACATTTTTTTGCAATTATTATGTTAACTAAATATTTCCCGGGAAATATTTTTTGATATAAATAAATATATTTATAGAAAGATTTATTTTACAAAACACAATCATATGTACGTATAATGTTTCACGTGAAACATTATACTTTCCAACAATATATATATAAACAAACTATCAACAATGTTTCACGTGAAACATTGTATTTTGTATAGTTTATCTAGATCATTCATTAATGTAAAATAACATTTTATCAACAATGTTTCACGTGAAACATAGCATTTTTGAATCGATTATAGTATATTTAGATCATTCATTAATATAAAGTAACAAACTATCAACAATGTTCCACGTGAAACATAGCATTTTAAAATCATTTTTAGATTATTTAGATTATTCATTGATATAAAGTAACAAACTATCAACAATAGTTTCACGTGAAACATAGCGATTTAAAATCAATTTTAGTATATTTAAATTATTTATTAATATAAAATAACACTTTATCAACAATGTTTCACGTGAAACACATAGTCTATTAAATAATAATATAAGAATAATAAAAAATAAACAATAATTAATTTAAATATCCGATGATGTTTCACGTGAAACATCATTACCTACTATTAAAGATAAAGAAGTATTATTAAAAATAATATAACAACAATTGTAATGTTTCACGTGAAACAATACAATAATAAAAAATATTGTTGATAAGATAACCAACTAGAATATCCACGTGAAATATAGTGTTATAAAGTATTCCAAAATAAAAGATATGTTTCACGTGGAACATATCTTTATTAGTAAAATATAGTTGATAAGTTAAATTTTTACACATCAAAATTTTTGTTGATAATTCATCAATTATACTTTGTATATACATAAAATTTCTTTAAAAAAGGCTTATTTCTAAGCCTCTTCATTATTTTCTGTAGGTTGTTCTACACTCTCTTGTACCATATCTGATACACCTTCTTGTGTAGATTCTTCTACTACAGTTTCTTCTTCTTTATCTACTAAACTAATCGTAGAAACCTTTTGGTTATCTTTTAAGTTAATAAGTCTTAAACCTTGTGTAACACGTCCAAGAACTGATATTTGATCAAGTGGCATTCTCATCGTCATACCAGAGTTAGTCATTATAACTAATTCCTTACCTTCATGAACAATCTTAACACTTACTAAATTACCATTCTTTTCAGTAATATTCATGGCTTTAACACCTTTAGAACCACGTTTTGTTTGACGATATTCACTTACCTTGGTTTGCTTTCCGTAACCTTTTTCCGTAACAAGTAAAATTGTATCATCTTCACTAACTATTTCAGAACAAATACATTTGCCACCATCAAGTGTTATACCACGAACACCAGATGCTGTACGACCCATTACTCTGATTTCATCTTCATTAAACTTAACCATTCTACCAGCATCACTACCAAGTAATACTAAATCACTACCAGTAGTCTTTTTAACATCAATTAATTTATCGTTTTCCCTTAGAGAAATACAAATCTTACCACTATTTCTAATGTTATCAAATTCACTAATTAAAGTCTTTTTAACAACACCACCTTCAGTTGCAAATAATAAGTATTTACTATTTTCTTCACGAGTTATTTGGATAACCGCATTAACTCTTTCATCTTTTTCAATTTGAAGTAAATTAACAATTGGAATTCCTTTAGATTGACGTGAAAATTCAGGAATTTCATAACCTTTAAGTCTATAAACTTTACCTTTATCAGTAAAGAATAAAATATAATCATGTGTTGATAAGTTAATCATGTGTTCAACAAAGTCTTCATCATTTGTAGACATTCCCTTAATTCCAACACCACCTCTATTTTGTGCCTTAAATGTATCAGATGTAGTTCTCTTAATATAACCTTTGTTAGTAAGTACAACTAAAATATTTTCTTCTGGAATTAAAGATTCATCTTCAATATAATCTATTGCAGTCATATCAATTTTAGTACGTCTTTCATCACCATATTTATTTTTAATTTCAGTCATTTCATCTTTAATGATACCTAACACCTTATTATTATCCGCTAAAATGCCACGTAAGCGTTCTATTTCAATTCTAAGTGCATTTAGTTCTTCTTCAATCTTTTCACGTTCTAGACCCGTTAAACGACGTAATTTCATTTCTAGAATATTATCAGTTTGAGCTTCAGTTAAACCAAATCTTTCCATTAACTTAAGCTTTGCTTCTCCATCAGCCTTAGATTCTTTAATAATCTTAATAACTTCATCTAAATTATCAAATACTATTTGGTAACCTTCTAAAATATGTACTCTTTTTTCAGCTTTATCAAGTTCAAATTGAGTTCTTCTAATAATAACTTCTTGTTGATAATCTACATATTTACTAATAATATCTTTTAAACCTAAAGTTCTAGGTACACCTTTATCAAGCATCAAGAATATAATACCAAAAGTTGTTTGAAAAGCAGTATGCTTATATAAATTATTAAGTACTACTTGTGGATTAGCATCTTTCTTAAGTGTTATAGTAATCTTTATACCATCCTTTAAATCAGTATGATAATCAGTAATACCTTCAAGTACTTTATTATGTACTAAATCTGCAACTTTTTGTTTTAAATCAAGTGTATTAACACCATATGGAACTTCTTCAATAACTATATAATGTCTTCCATTTTTTTCTTCAATTGTAGCTTTACTTCTAATAGTTATAGAACCTCTACCAATTTCATAAGCTTTCTTTATACCAGAATTACCTAATATAATACCACCAGTTGGGAAATCAGGTCCTTTAATATGTTGCATTAATTCTTCAGTTGTAATATCTGGATTATCAATATAAGCAATACATCCATCAATAACTTCACCTAAATTATGTGGCGGAATATTTGTTGCCATACCAACAGCAATACCCATTGTTCCATTAACTAAAATATTTGGAAATCTTGAAGGTAAAACTTCAGGTTCTTTAGTTGATTCATCATAATTTGGTACAAAATTAACAGTATTTTTATTAATATCCCTTAAAAGTTCCATTGAAATTTTAGCAAGCTTACTTTCAGTATAACGATAAGCAGCAGCTCTAGGATATTCAATATTACCAAAGTTACCATGTCCATCAACAAGTAAATAACGATAGTTAAAATCTTGTGCCATTCTTACCATAGCATCATATATTGATGAGTCTCCATGTGGATGATATTTCCCCATAACATCCCCAACTATCGTAGCACTCTTACGATGTTTTTTATCTGGTGTCAAACCATTTTCCAACATATCATAGATAATTCTTCTATGAACTGGCTTTAAACCATCTCTTAAATCTGGTAAAGCTCTGGAAATAATAACACTCATTGAATATTCAATAAAAGATGATTCTATTTCATTTACAATATTATTTTCTTGTAATCTATCTCTACTATGATCCATATTAACCTCCTAAAAATCCAAATTCTTTGCATAAGTTGCATTTTCTTCAATAAACTTACGTCTAGGTTCAACTTCTTCACCCATTAATTTACTAAATGCAGCATCAGCACTTATAGCATCTTCTACAGTTATCTTACGAAGAATTCTATGTTCAATATCCATAGTTGTTTCATTTAATTCTTCAGCATCCATTTCCCCTAAACCTTTCATTCTTGATACATCATATTTAATATTCTTTTCATTTAAATTTTTAATGTATTCATCTCTTTCATCTTCATTTAAAACATATTTAATAGTTTGTCCATGTTTTATACAGAATAATGGTGGTTGTGCAGCATAAACATAACCAGCTTCCACAATTGGTTTAAAGAAACGATAAAACAATGTTAAAAGAAGTACTCTAATGTGAGATCCATCTACATCGGCATCACTCATGATAATAACTTTATGATATCTCATTTTACTTAAATCAAATTCTTGACCAATACCAGTACCAAAAGCCGTAATAATAGTCTTAATTTCATCATTGCCAAGTGCTCTATCTAGTCTAGCTTTTTCAACATTTAAAACCTTACCCTTCAAAGGAAGAATAGCTTGAGTCATACTATTTCTACCCTTAATTGCAGAACCACCTGCACTATCCCCTTCGACTAAGAAAATTTCACATACACTTGGATCCTTTTCTTTACAATCAACAAGTTTTCCACCAAAATTAACTATATCTAAATCACTTTTTCTTCTTGTTGCTTCTCTTGCTCTTTTCGCAGCAATTCTACCACGAGATGCACTAATACATTTTTCAACAATAATTCTAGCTTCTGCAGGATTTTCCATCAAAAATCTTTCAAAACCTTGAGAAAATACGTCACTTGCAATCTTTCTAACTTCACTATTACCTAACTTAGTCTTAGTTTGTCCTTCAAATTGAGGATCTGGATGTTTACATGAAATAATCATTGTTAATCCTTCCCTACAATCTTCCCCAATCAACGGATTATCATTATCTTTAAGTAACTTAGCACTCTTTGCATAATTGTTAATAACTTTAGTTAAAGCAGCTTTAACCCCATCTTCATGAGTACCACCTTCATAAGTATTAATGTTATTTGTAAATGAATAAATACTTGGTGAATAAGTTTCATTATATTGACAAGCTACTTCAAGTTCAATACCATTCTCAGATCCATCCATATAAATAATATCATCATGAATCGGAGTCTTACTCTTATTAAGCATTTCAACATATTCAATAATACCCCCATTATAAAGGAAAGTATCATGCTTTTCAGGTTGAACTCTTAAATCATATAAATTAATTCTAAGTCCTTTATTTAAGAAAGCAATTTCTTGTAATCTTTTATACAATGTATCATAATTATACACTGTAGTTTCCGTAAATATTTCTTCATCTGGTTTAAATCTAATTGTACTGCCAGTTCTCTCTACATCACAAGTATCAACAATTTTCAAAGCATCAACTGGATGTCCACCATTTTCAAATCTTTGATAGTATACATTACCATCACGATAAATTCTAACTTCTAACCATTTAGACAAAGCATTAACAACACTAGCACCTACACCATGAAGACCACCAGATACTTTATATCCTTCTCCACCAAATTTACCACCAGCATGTAATACCGTAAATATTGTTTCAACTGTTGATAACCCAGTCTTAGAGTTTATACCAGTTGGAATACCTCTACCATCATCTCTTACTTCAATGATATCTCCTTTATCAATTATAACCTCAATATCATCACAAAATCCTGCTAATGCTTCATCTACTGCATTATCAACAATTTCCCAAACTAAGTGATGAAGACCTCTCTCACCAGTTGAACCAATATACATCCCAGGTCTTTTACGAACTGCTTCAAGCCCTTCCAAAACCTGTATATCATTATCAGTATAATGTGTTTCTTTCATTTTTTACTCCTCCTCTAATATACCATCATATACTTTAATCTTTTTAGCATCTTTAATTATCTTTTTACTAACATTTTTTAAATCCGTCGTCGTTATAAATGTCTGAACATTTCTATCTAACATACTTAGTAAATTACTTATTTTAACTTTATCTAATTCACTAAATAAATCATCTAAAATAAGTATCGGATAATACCCTTTAATATCTTTAATAACATTTATTTCTGCTAACTTAAATGATATTATAGCATTCTTCCTTTGTCCTTCACTTCCCCATTCTTTCAAATTATTATTATCTAGCAAAAAAACTAAATCATCGTGATGAACACCTTCTAATGTTTTACCAATACTTAATTCTTTTTGATAATTATCTTTATATCTTTTAAATAACTCATCTTGACTCTTATTCTTATAAACAGAACTATATCTAACTTTTAATGTTCCACAACCCGCAATAGATTCATAATTACTAGTAATATACTTATTAATATTATCAACAAAGTTACTTCTATATTTAGATATAACACTTCCATATTCAATTAATTTCCTAGTTAATATATCTAAATATTCACTTGTGTAACTTCCATTAACATACATTCCTCTTAGATAAAAATTTCTCTGTTTTAAAATACGTTGATAATTTGTTAATATAACTAAATACTCTTTATAAATTTGACTTATTTCAATATTTAGTAATTTTCTTCTCTCACTCGGTGCATCACTTATTAACATTGTATTTGATGGTTCAAACAAAACTATATTAATTCTAGAAATATAATCACTTATTTTATCTTTCTTCTCTTCATTAATACTAACCACTTTACCATCCAAAGTTATTTCAACGCCATAAAGATTACTATCATTATTTTTTAAAACATTTCCATTTACTTTAGCTTTAATTTTTCCCTTTTTAATTAAAACTTTGTCATTACTAATTCTAAACGACTTAGATAGAGCAAGCAAATATATAGCTTCAATCAAATTGGTCTTCCCACTTCCATTTAAACCATATATTATATTAAGAGCATCTGAAAAAGTAACATTTAAATTATCATAATTTCTAAAATTAGTAAGACAAATATTCTCAATTTTCATAAATACCCCCTTTTTTGCCCTACAATTAAAATACAAGGCACAATGGTATACCTATACACACAATAATTATACCATAAAATAGACCTATTTAAAAGAAAAAACTAACTAAAATCATTATTTTCTTTCTAAATATTCTAGCCACAATCTACTACACTTAAGCATTTGATTATTTACCACTCTATATGAAACAAAAATACTTCTTTTATAACCATTTTTAAATGTAATTATTGTATGATTTTCCTTTTTTTCAAATGATTCTATCATATTAAAATTAATCCAAAAATATTTATTAACAGGAAAAAATATTAATCTATTACTTTCACTAATAATAATAGGTAACTTATATCTACATTTTAGCAAATCTTTACTACCTTTTAATCTACCATTTAAAGAACTTCCATAAAATATACAACTCTTATTCAAAATAGATCTAATAAAATTTCCATTAATAATTATTTTACCATCAGTATTTATCATTACAGTATTAAAATTATTATAATAAATAATCAATGTTTTACCATTAATTCTATCCATAATACCTCCTGTAGCTACCTATAATACCACAAAAAAAGTGAAAAATTTGTCGAAAAAAAGGAGCAAATCTAAATTTGTTCCTTAATATGTCTTAATTGGTAAAATTAATTCAGTTAATGACTCATCAGTAACAGGTTTAATAAGTATTGGTTTATCATCAGTATTAAGAAGTAACAATATATTTTCTTCTTTTATAACCTTTAATGCATCCATCATAAACTTACTAGAAAATGATACTTCAATCTTTTCTTTATTATTACAATCAATATGTAATTTTTCTTCCGCATTTCCTAGCTCATTGCTAGTAGACGTAATAACCATTTCTTTATCTTGTATATGCATCTTTATAATATTCTTTTCTTTATTCTGAGCAAGTAAAGCAGCTCTATCTACTGCATCATAAAACTCTTTCATATTAAGATTAATCATATATGCAAAATCATTTGGTATAAAATGACTAGTTTCTGGATATGTACCACTTAATAAATTACTTTGAACATATATATTTTTATAAACAAATAATATTTTGTTAGTAAATACATAGACTTCTACATTAACATCATCTGCAATAATCTTTTCAAGTTCAGTAATACTTCTTCCTGGAATAACAATATTAACTTGTTTATTAACTGGTGTTGCCAACTTAATATTTTTCTTTGATAATCTATAAGAATCTGTACAAATACATTCCAAGATATCACCATTAATTTTTAAATTAATACCAGTTAAAAGTGGTCTTACTTCTTGTGTTGATAACGCATATGAAGTTTGACTAATAATATCTCTTAAAGTAGAACTTTCAATATTGATAACATCTCCACTTTTTTCTAAAGAAATATTTGGATAATCATTCGGATTATAACAATTTAATCTATATTGATTATTCGGAGTACTAATCTTTATTTTAAGATTATCTTCAACTTCAAAATCAATTAAATCACTTGGCATCTTTCTAATCATATCAACAAAGTACTTACTTTGAATAATAATTTTACCACTACCTTCTAAATACTTAATATCAGTACTAGGTATAATAACCTTAATAGTTAATTCAGAATCACTTGCAAGAAGTTCAATTCCACCTTCACTAACATCAAACACAATACCATTTAATACTGGAATTGTTGTCCTTTGACTTAAAGCTTTAGTAACATTATTTAAAGCTTCTAAAATAACATTTTTTTCAATTGTCCATTTCATAATTTTTCATCCTTCTTTCTTTTTATTATTTATTATTATTTTTATTATAGCGTTGATAATGTGGATAACTCACAAAAATCAGCATAAAATCTAGAAAAAACTGTTAACATTATCCCCAAGTTATCAACATTTTATTGTAATTTCATTTTGATATCTTTGATAACATTGTTTAAATTAGGATTTTTTTCTAACTCTTCTTTTATCTTATCACACGCTGTACTAACCGTGGAATGATCTCTTCCACCAAATTCTAAACCAATCTTCATTAAGTTCTCATCAGTTTCTACCCTGCATAAGTACATAGCAATATGTCTTGGCTTAACAACTGTATTAGTTCGCCTCTTACTTTTTAAATCATCTACCGATATTTTAAAGTATTCTGCGACTGCACTTTGAATCGAGCTAATAGAATTGTTGATAAATATGTTGGTATTAACATAATCATTCAATGCTTCATTTGCAAAATCCAAAGTAATTTTATCAGGAACCATCATTGCTGTGTAAGCTAGCAACCTGTTTATAGTTCCTTCAATGTGTCTAACATCATTAACACATGAATTAGCTATATATTCTATAACATCATCATTTAATTTATTCTCTATACTTGTATTTTTAACCTTTGATCTAATTATTTCACATCTAAGATTAAAATCTGGAGGATAAATATCAACAGGAAGTCCCCACATAAACCTGCTTCGAAGACGTTCCTCTATCTTTTTTAAGTCATCCGGACTCTTATCACTACTAATAATAATCTGTTTATTTGCTTGATGAAGTGCATTAAATGTATGGAAGAATTCTTGTTGAGTTTTCTCAGCCTCTACTAAAAATTGAATATCATCAATTATCAACACATCAACATTTCTATACTTATTTTTAAAATCATTAGCATACCCTATTTTATTATTACTATTAGCAATACCAGTAAATTCATCCCTAAATTCATTACTTGTTGTATATAAAACTTTTAAATTTGAATGATCCTTAATATAATTACCTATTGCTTGCATCAAATGTGTCTTACCTATTCCACTTCTTCCATATATAAATAAAGGATTATGAATAGTTCCGGGTGCCTCAGCAACAGCCCTAGCAGCTACAAAAGCAAGTCTATTTGAATTACCAACAACATAATTATCAAAGGTAAACTTAGGATTTAAGTTAGTATTCCACTCAATTTCCTTTTCTTCAACTTGTTCTTCCACAACAGGTTCCACAAATGTTTCAACTTCATCTTCAGTAATATACTTAAATGTATAGTTGATTCCTGTCATTGCAAAGAATGAAGCATCAATAATATCAGCATAAGTATCAGAAAGCATTTGTTTATGTATTTCCATTGGAACCTTGATAGTAACAACGTTATTAACAATTGACAAGAGCTCTAGTTTCGAAAACCATATTGTATATGCATTCTGACTAACTTGAGTTTGTATATCATTCAAAAATTTGGTAAATAATTCATCAGTTTTCAAAACCTCACCCCGCTTCACTTAAATCTGTATCTAAATTTTACCCCATTTTTGATAAAAATAAAAGAGTAAATTAACATATTTTGATAATTTTTTTAAATTAACATTTTATCCACAAAGTTATCCACATAAAAATTCCCAGAAATATGCCTATTTACAAGAGTTATCAACAAAACTAACAATTTTTTTATAAACACATCGCTTACTAACATTTTATCCACAAAGTCACTTTTGATAAAATGTTGTTAATTCTGTGGATAATTTTTTTAAGTTATCAACAAATTATCCACAATCCACAAAAAGGGCTAGTTATCAACAAAAAAGTATGTTATAATGATTAAGATGTAAGATGGAAAAAGTTGCAATATTAAATGATATCCACGGAAACTATTACTTATTAACAAAAGTATTAGATTATTGTAAAGATATGAATATATCTAAATTTTTAGTATGCGGAGATTTTTTAACTGATGGACCAGATGATAATAAAATAATAGATACTTTACGGAGCCTAAATGCTGAAGTGATCCTTGGAAATCGCGAAGAATCAGTATTAAATATAACTCCAAGTATGTCCAGTGAAAATGAAAAATACTACCCATTATATTATACAAAAAAAAATTTGACTGAAGAAAATTTAGAATATTTAAAAAAGTTACCAACATCAAAAATGGTAACAATTAATAATAAAAAAATACTTTTATCTCATGGAAGTCCATACAATACAAAAGATATAATAAATCAAACATCAATATCAACATTTAATAAGCTACTTAATGATTATGATGCAGATATATTCTTATTTGCACATACACATAAATACTTTTATAAAGAATATAAAAATCATTTATTTATTAACACCGGTGCCATTAACACATTTCTTGGTAAACCATCTACTTCAACTTTTGGTATTTTATCAATAAATGAAGATATAACAATTTATGAACAAATTGAATTACCATTTATCTTTGATGAAGTTAAAAACTATTACCAATCTAGTAAATACTATGAAGAATGTCCAGAATGGTCTAACATTATATTATATATATTAAAAACAGGCATCGATTATAATAAAAAATTTACTAAAAGCTATGACTTAAATAAAAGCATGAAATCAAATTACTACAAATTTACTTTTATATATAACTTACCTAAAATATATGCAAATTAAAAGAACCCTCAACGGATTCTTTCAGATTGTTGACAAACTATCTTTTTTGAAAAAATTAGTTTTAAAAAAAGCAAAGTGGGTTAAATTGTTTAAAAAAGAGCAAATATTAGGTGCTTAATCCCTAAAAAATGTTTTTTTTTATATCTTAGTGGGAGAAATATAAAAGGCTGTGAAAAAGCCGATTTGAAAAATCGACTTTGTCAACAGCCTGAGATGATTACGAATTGTAGTCATCTTTTAAAATTATTTATGTACTGTACCACTATTTTTAGGAATTAAACTATCAGCTAAATTTGGTGCTATCTTATTTAATCTATTAGTTATTAATTCAATACCTTTAGTATAATTTGCAGATTGTGCAATATTGTATAAACTCATTAAATCAGTAATTTCATTTTCTAAATCTGCTTGTTTTTCCGCTTCTACTGCTTTGAAATGTGATTCTGGGTTATTCCACATTTTTTCACTTCGTGCAGTTCTTATATTTGTTCTTAGTCTTATATCACTGAGATTTTTAAGCATTTTTGTGAATGTTATTGTCATAACAGGTTCATATTGAACTAAATTTGCTAATTGAAATAACCCTAAATTATCATCAAATTCCATTTTTAAATCTGTTACTTCTTCTAATTGTACTGCCCTAAGATGTGATTCTGGGTCATTCCACATTTTTTGACTTCTTTCAAAAGTTATACTTTTTTCTTTTCTAATTTTTCTTAATTCTTCATCTATCTTATTAAAAATTTGATTAATTGTATTTTGATCCTCTTTAACAACGGCATTCATTAATTCTATTGAATAAGTATTATAATTTGGTAAATTTCTAATTTTATCCATGATTTCACCTCGATTAAATTATATCATATTTTTATTTTTTTTACAAGTTTAGTATGTTTCATGTGTTTATTATAAAAAATTTAATCTAATTTTAATTATGTTTTTATTTGTGTGTGATGAGTACAAACATTGTAAAGTTATGTAATATTCCTATAAATTCTGTAAAAAAAATGTTATAATTATATTATATGGAGTTGATATTATGGCAAAATTTGTACAATTTGACGTAGGAACTGATGAACCAACTTTTTATGAGGTTGAAGATTTCTCACTTGAAACTATTAGAAAATTACCACTTTATAAAAATACTTGGTTAAGAATGTCATTTTTAGATGGTGAAAAAAGAATGTTTGATGGAAAAATATTGGATATTTATCCATCTGAATTAGTTAGTATGATATATTATGGAAAAAAGGTTAGTTATGATGAGGTAAAACAAATAGTAGAAGATGATTTGAGCTACAGGGATTTACTTCGTGATATGTATATAAGATTTGAAGATAGCTTTTGTAACTTAAATTTAAAATTTATGGATGATGATGATTACAAAAAACAATACGAAACTTATAAGGAAAAATTTTATAAGACGCATTATTGCTTATTTACATTACCAAATACTTTTTCTACTTATCCTTTAAGTGGTGCTAAATCTATAACTATTGAAGATTTTGATAGTGATGTTAAATTGGATTATAGTAGCGTTTTAAACAATATTAAATTTAATGCTAGTATGGGAAAAGACTATTTTAAAGAAAATGAATCTGCTTTATATTTGTTTAAAAATTATTTTGAAATGTTACAAAAAATTTGTAAAAATAGCACAATAGATGATAGAAAGTTATTATTTGGTGTTTTACGTTTTCATTTTGAATGTATAGCAAACTTACAAACAATTGATGAAATAAATTTCTTTTTGGATATTTCTAATTATGTTTATAAATTCTCAAATACTAATAGAGAAGTATTTGATCAATATAAAAGTTTTATCAATGAACAATATAAATATTTAGGAAATGATAGTAATTTAGGTTCTTATTAAATTTTAATATAATTTTGACATATAAAAACCTCGCTTCTCTTTTGTCCAAGAAACGGGGTTCACATCATTGAAAACACACTTTTATTACTTAATTGCACTTATTTGTGCACTTTAGAATGATTCAACGTTTATAAAAACATTTCTTCATTTCTTTTTTTAAAATTATCATAATTTTCTACTCTTAAATAGTAGATTGATATTTTACTACATAAAAAGTAAAAGCCAAACTGACTTAATGAATAAAGTCTCAGATTGTTGACAAACTATCTTTTTTGAAAAAAATTAGTTTTAAAAAAAAGCAAAGTGAGTTAAATTGTTTAAAAAAGAGCAAATATTAGGTACTTAATCCCTAAAAAATGCTCTTTTTTTATATCTTAGTGGGAGAAATATAAAAGGCTGTAACAAAGCCGATTTGAAAAAACGACTTTGTCAACAGCCTGAAAGAATCCTCAACGGATTCTTTTTTATCTACCTCTTTCAGTATTTTCTTCTAATTCTTCTTCGATTACATAATATTTTTCTGGATTATTCATTATTTCTTCTTTAATTTCATCATTACAATCTATATAATCAAGATCAAAACCTGGATGAAATTTCAATCCTTCCGCAGATTGTAAACTATCTAAGTTAACGGCTTCAATAATTTTCTTTGGAATGATTAATCCATCAGCACTAACTAATTTGGGCAACCATAGTTCACCCACTTCATCTTTTGGAAGTACAAGTCCATCAGGTTTTGTTAAACTATTTAAACTTAATAAACCAACTATTGTATCAGGAAAAACCAATCCTTCCGCAGAAGTTAAACTATTTAATTCAATAGATTTACATATCTTAGGTAAAACTAATCCTTCCGGACTTATTATTCCATTTAAATTTAAATCACCATTAATAACTTCAGGTAGAACTAAACCAACTGCACTAGTTAAACCATTTAAACTAAGATTTCCATTAATAACTTCAGGTAGAACTAAACCAACTGCACTAGTTACACCATCTAAATTTAAATCACCATTTAGTTTTTTTGGAAGATTTAATCTCGAAGCATCAGTTACTTTATTAAAGTTTAAATCTCCATTATATTCAACATTTTCACTTTTTTGTATACTTTTACCATTTTCTTCTTGAACTCTTTTTTTCAAATCTTCAATTTGATCAACCATATATCTGCTATCAACATCAAAAAATATAGCTTTATCTTTGGCATTATTTAAAAACTTTATTTCGTCTTCATCAAGTGCAACTCCAAGATCTAATTTTCTGGTAATTAGTTCAATCATCCTTTGACAATATATTTCTTTTAAACTTGTATTTCTTCTTTCATAAAATTTTTCATTTATATCCTTTTTTTCTGGTAAGTCCACAAAATACTTAGTTGGGTTTTGCTTAATTTCATATAATACACTTTCATCTTCACATTGAATCTTATCTAAATCAAAATCATATGGTATTTTTAGTCCCTTAGCAGAATGTAATCCATTTAAAATTACTGCATCTTCAACATCACAAAGTTGTAATCCTTCTGCATCATGTAAAAATTCTAAATCTAAGAATCCATTAATGTATTTAGGAAGAACTAATCCCTTTGCACTTTTTAAATTACTTAAATACACGTTACCATTAACTACTTCAGGAAAAACAATACCTTCCGCGGTTGTTAAATTTTCATAAATTAAATCTCCTTCATAAACATTAGCACCAGCTTCAATATACTTTTTTAGTTTATCACTTTTATGTCTCCAATTACGGTCATCCGATACATCATCAAACGGATTTATATTTTTGTTATCCATAACTATCCCTCCAATACCAACATAGCACATAAAATATTTATAGGCAACAAAAAATATCTTTTTAAAATATATTTTACGTAAAATAAGTTTAATTTCTCACAAAAACATGGTAAAATATACTTAAATCGGAGGGAGTTTTGTTATGAATTCATTATTTAATACAAAAGCAAGTTTAAAATGTCTACTAGAGACCCACAAAAATACTTTATCTAAGGAAATATATGATTACTTAAATTCATTAATTGAACTTGAGTTTTCAGTAGTGGAAGAATATCTTTCTAAAAGTGATATTGATAAAATTTCAGATACATCACTATATTATAATGTTGCATTATATAATATTTATCATCGTATCATGAATATAATTCGTTCACTAGATGTTTTACCAAGCTTAAAATACACAGAAAAATCAAATACCAGAGCATACTATGAAACATTATTTATAAATGGAATTTATTTAAATTCTAAAACATATTTTGAATATCCACTCCTAGAATTAAACTACAATTACCCAGATGAAAATAAAATAGCTATTAATTTATTTAGAAAAGATATTCCAGTAAATACAAATAGATCTAATCTTTCAAAAACAGAGAAAGAATCAATTATAACTTCAGAATTAGTAAATAGATTATATCAAGATTATCATATTTCTGAAGAAGATTTAGAAGAGGTAACTTTAAAAAGAACAAATAAACAACGTATGCGTATTTACAAAAGACCTAATATCATTATAACTGAAACGATAAATTAAGTTAAACTGCAAATTTTACACATTAAAATTGCAGATAAAACTAATATAATGTATAATAAAAATATAATGATAAGGAGAAAATATATGAAAAATCATTATATTCATCATACTTAAAAGTAAAAAAATATTATAAATATAACTTAGAAAACATCGGTAAAAACAAAATTATTTACACAATTGTTCTGATTTATGCCGATTTTTCTTGACTTATTACTCATTTTAATATTATAATAATAACGCTATTAAAGAAAAGGAGAAATTATATTATGAAAAGAACATATCAACCAAATAAAAGAAAAGCAGCTAAAAAACATGGATTTTTTGCTCGTAAAAACACTGATATTCTAAATAATCGTCGTAGAAAAGGACGCAAAGTTTTATGTAAATAAAAACCACTTTAATGTGGTTTTTTTCCTAAACTATATATTATGAAAAGATATGAAATGGTTAAATCTCATGAAGACTTCCATGAGATAATTAATAGTGGAAACAAACTTAAAGGAAAATATTCAATAGTATTTTATAAAGAAAAAGAATTTATAAAGCCTAACTTTGGTATTGCCGTAGGTAAAAGGTTAGGAAACGCTGTTGTAAGAAACAAATTTAAACGACAATTTAGAAATATTGTAGATAATAACAGATTTCTCTTTAAAAATAATCGTAATTATATTATAATGATTAAAAGGGAAGCAAATAATGCTTCATATAATGATTTACAAAATGATTTAGTAAAAGCATTAAGAAAGGAAAATCATGAAAAATAAATTAATTATCATAACACTAATAAGTGTATTGTTATTAACTAGTGGATGTGGTAGTAACAAATACATTAAAGATAAAGACAACAAAATAGTAACATATGAAGAAACAGGTCAAATGCTTGAAAAAGATATCGTATGTTTACCTGAAAAAGATGGTGAACTATATAACATATATAAAGAATATAAAGACCAATTAAATGTTGATTTTGACGACCTTCCATCTTGTGATAGTTTTAAAGTTAATTCAAATGAATCATCTGGTCTATGGGAATTTCTATTTGTAAAACCACTAGCATTCCTTATCCTTGCATTAGGCAAATTAGTTGGTAATCTAGGTATTTCTTTAATATTAATTGGTTTAGCAATACGTATCATTTTGTTGCCATTTACAATTAAAAGTACAAAACAAACAATGAATATGAAAAAAGCTCAACCTGAAATAGAAAAAATAGAAAGAAAATATCGCAATAGAACAGATAATGAATCATTAATGGCAAAAAGTCAAGAAACAATTCTTGTATATAAAAAGTATAAAGTAAACCCAATGGTAGGTTGCTTAATGTCATTCATTCAACTTCCATTATTCTTTGCTTTCTTACAAGCAATTTATAGAACACCAGCAATATATGAAGAAACACTTCTTACATATAACCTAGGTATGACACCACTTGTTGGTATTAAATCTGGTAACTATCTATATTTATTATTACTATTATTAATTGCCGTATCAACATATTATTCATTCAAACAAACAATGTCTCAGGCTGGAACTCAATCACCTGAAGCCGCAAAACAAATGAAAATTATGTTATATGTTATGTTATTTGTTATAACTTATGCATCAATGACCCTTCCAACTGCATTAGCATTCTACTGGATTGTAACATATGCATTCATCGCTGTTCAAAACATAATAATTAATTTAGTAAATAACAAAGACTTAACTAATAAAAAGGATAAAACAAATAAAAAAGATAAAATTAAAGATAAATTAGTTAAGAAAGAAGGTATGAAGTATGGAAAAACTAACTAAAGAAGGAAAAACTATTGAAGAAGCAATTAAGAAATTAATGGAAGAAAATAATCTTTCCAAAGAAGAATTTCTTTATACATCAACAGTAAAAAAAGGTAAATTATTTCAAGGAACAATCTATGAAGTAACAGCTTTCTTAAAAAGTGATATTAACAATGAATTAAAAGAATTTATAAGAAAACTTGTTGAAAACATGGGACTTGAAGTAACAATCGAAGTTACCAACAAAGATGACAGATTAACAATTAGATTATTCTCAAATAAAGATAAGATTCTAATTGGTCGTGAAGGAGCAACACTTAAAGCTATTGAAACTATAGCAAAACAATATATTCAAAATGTAACAGGAATATATTATAAATTTAATTTAGATGTGTCAAACTATAAAGAAAAGAATCAAAAAAGATTAGAATGGTTAGCTAAGAAAACTGCCAAAGAAGTCGTAGAAACAAAAATGCCTGTTTCTCTAGATAATATGACGTCATATGAAAGAAGAATTATACACAATATATTAACAGACTTTAAAGGAGTTAAAACAGAAAGCGAAGGCGAAGAGCCAAATAGACACGTTGTTATTAAGCCTCTATAAAGAGGCAATTTTTTTTGCAAAATAAATACAAGTTATACTAAATATAAGTGTAGATTGTTTCTAATATAAGAAATACTTATTTAAAATATAAATTATTATTGTAAAATTATTTATGGAAGGAATAATCTATGGAAAATTTAAGAATTATCAGAGAAAAGAGAAACAAAAGTCAATTAAATGTAGCTATCAGCATCGGAGTTACTCAAGAAGCCATAAGCATGTATGAATCAGGTCAAAGTTATCCAAAAGCAACAACTTTAATAGATTTAGCTAATTATTTAGAAACAAGTACTGATTATTTATTAGGTTTAACAACTGATGATACACCGATAAAATATATGAATAAAACATTAAATCCTAAAGAACAAGAATTAATTGATATGTTTATTTATATGAAAAGTGAAGATCAATTAAAACTCATAGGTTATGCAGAATCTTTAAAGGATAAAGTTAAAAATTAAAACAAGTTCATATATTATTTTGAACTTGTTTTTTCTATGTCTATAATTGATTTGGAATAAGGTTTTCTCTCATCAGTAAGATATAATAAATAATCAATTGAGGTATTATAAAACTTAGCTAATTTTTTTAACACATCAGTTGGTATATCATTAGTTTCAACTTCGTATTTAGAGTAACCAGTCTGTGTTATTCCCAGTATTTTAGCTATATCTTTCTGCATTATATCTTTATCTTCACGTAATTCTTTAAGTCTATTCATATTTTCACCTACAACAAAAAGATATCATATTCCAAAATGGTATATTGACATTTAAGCCATTTTGGCTTAAAATGATATTATATTATTAAGTAAGGATGTGATATAGTGAGAAAAAAATTAGCGATAGTAGCGTCTGTATTTATCGCATGCACAATAACAATAAATGTAATTTCTAATAATAAGAAAATTGAATTTCAAGATGAGAACAATCCAGTTTTTAGAAAAAAGAAAAATTTATTATCATATTATTTAGAAAATGATAGTGGAGATTATATTATGTCTTCTGAAGAAAATTGGCCAACAACTGGATATCTTTTTAATGCAACACTATCAAAATGTGAAAATGGTGGAAAACTAAGTTGGGATGATATAAGAAAAGTTATTTTAATGACAGGAAATATGTCAGATAAATGCTATTTTTATTTTGATAAATTAATTTTACCTACGATAACAGCATCCGTAACAGAAGTAACAGATAGTACAATAACGATAAATTCTACATCTAACAAGGGAACATTTGATGTAAATAAATATTATTATTCTAAAGATAATGGAACAACATTTACAGAAAGTAACAGTAATACTTATACATTTAGTAGTCTTGATGATAGCACAACGTATAATATTGCTGTTTATGTCGATGATACAAAAGGTAATAAATCAACTATTTATAAATTAACTGGTACCACAAAATCATCAAAACCTGTTATTAATTCTGCAACAATCGACTTCTACAATACTGATGAAGATAGTATATTTTTCAATATTACATATACAAGTAAAGACACTATTACAGAAGTTTACGCATCTGAAAATGGCACCTCTTATAAAAAGTGTACCTATGAATACGGAAAATATAGATGTCATACAAGTAAAAGATATTGTAGCGGTGAAACTATAAATGATATAAAAATTTATATTAAAAATTCCGAAGGCATTACCTCAGATATATACACTATTTCGAAATATGAAGTAACTTGTTTTCCTGCTGGTACAAAAATATATACTAAAAATGGGTATAAAAATATTGAAGACATCAGAGTTAACGACATTGTATACTCATACAATGAAACAACAAATAAAATTGAGTTAAACAAAGTTACAAAAACATTTATTCATGAAGATATTGAAATTTATAATTTATATTTAAACAATGAAATAATTAAAGTTACACCATATCATAGATTTTATGTATTGAGAAATAAAAATTATGAATGGGTTACAGCTAAAGATTTAAAATTAACTGATAAGTTATTTGATATTAATAAAAAAAATATAAAAATAAAAAAAATAGAATACATAAAAGAAAATAATACAGTTTATAATTTTGAGGTAGCAAATAACCACACTTATTTTGTATCAGAAAATAATATATTAGTTCACAATGCAAAAATTTGTTGATAATATTTTATATGATTAACCATTTTTTAAAATCACATTTGTATCCGACGATTTAAATAGAATTACAAATTACAAAATAATAATCTTGTGGCTACATAAAATGTTTATATTTATTAAAAAGTATGTTATAATACTTCCGATGAAAGGGAGTATTTTTTATGGATGATACAATATGTGCAATATCAACTGCTATAAATGGTGCAATATCCATTGTTCGTTTAAGTGGGGCAGATTCTATAAGTATAGTTAATAGTATTTTTACTGAAAAAATAACAGAAGAATCACACAAAATATATTATGGACACATTAAAGATGAAGATGAAGTAATAGATGAAGTTCTTGTTATGGTTATGAAGAGTCCAAGAACATATACAACAGAAGATATCGTAGAAATAAATTGTCATGGAGGAATAACAACCACTAATAAAGTGTTAGAGTTACTTCTAAAAAAAGGTGCAAGACTTGCAGAACCTGGTGAATTTACAAAAAGAGCTTATTTAAATGGAAGAATAAATCTTCTTGAAGCAGAATCAGTAAACGACTTAATAACAGCAAAAACTGATGCAGCTAGAAAACTAGCAATTAATAATGTAGATGGAAAGTTAAGTAAAAAAATATCTAACCTAAGAGAAAAAATAGCAAAGATACTTGCAAACATCGAAGTAAATATTGATTATCCAGAATATACTGATGAATTAGATGTAACAAATGAATTAATGCATGATTACCTAACAGACATAAAAAAAGATTTAGATTCCCTAGTAAATGGTGCTAAAAATGGAAGACTTATTAAAGAAGGCGTAAATGTTGCAATTATTGGTAAACCAAATGTAGGTAAAAGTAGCATATTAAATAGTTTATTAGATGAAGATAAAGCAATAGTTACGAATATTCCAGGTACAACGAGAGATATCGTCGAAGGAACAATTACCATAGATGGCGTTGCAATTAATTTAATAGATACTGCAGGTATAAGAAAAACAGATGATTTAGTAGAACAAATCGGAGTAGAAAAAAGTGAAAAAACTGCAGATAATTCTGACATAATATTATTTGTTTTAAATAACAATGAAGAATTAACTAATGAAGAAGAAGTTATGTTAAATAAATATAATTCAGATAAACTAATACTTTTCATAAATAAAACAGACTTAGAAAAGAAATTAATTGTACCTAATTATATCAAAGATGTAATATACGGTAATACAATTGAATTAAATGGTTTAGATGAATTAAAAAATAAAATATCAGATAAATTGAATTTAAAAAATGTAATAAATAAAGATATGAGTTATTTATCGAATGTCAGAGAAATAGATTTAGTTAATAAAGCTAGTGATTCTTTAAAAAGTGCACAAGATAATTTAAATGCAGGTTTTCCAGTTGATGTTGTTGAAATCGATTTAAAAAATGCTTGGGATTATCTTGGCGAAATAATGGGAATGAGTTATAAAGATGAATTAGTAGATAAAATATTTAGTAATTTTTGTCTAGGAAAGTGAGGATTAATATGTATGATGTTATAGTAGTAGGTGGTGGACATGCCGGAATTGAAGCAAGTCACATCGCTGCAAAATTAGGTAAAAAAACATTATTAGTAACAGGAAATATTAATAATATCGGAGATATGCCATGTAATCCATCTATAGGTGGAACAGCAAAAGGTATAATTGTAAGAGAAGTTGATGCCCTAGGAGGATTAATGGGTAAAGTAGCAGATAAAACTCACTTACAAATAAAGATGTTAAATAATTCAAAAGGACCTGCAGTAAGAAGTTTAAGAGCTCAAGCAGATAAAGTTACATATCCAAAAAAGATGCAAGAAATATTACTTAATATGCCTAACTTAACAATAAATGAATCATTAGTTGAAGATTTAATTGTAGATAAAAACAAAGTTAAAGGTGTAATACTTGAAAATGGAGAAAAAATTGAAGGAAAAGCTGTTATTTTAACAACAGGTACATATTTACGTGGTAATATTTTAGTGGGTAGTAAAAATACTCCGGGTGGACCTCATGGTGAAAAAAGAAGTAACTATTTATCAACAAAATTAAAAGATTATGGTTTAAAAATAATTAGATTAAAAACAGGTACACCTCAAAGAATTAAAAAAGATTCAATAGATTTTTCTGTGATGGAAGAAGAAAAGGGAGATAACACTTTCTGGACTTTTTCTTATGATGATGAACCATCTTATAAAATCGAAGACCAAAAATCATGTTACCTTTTATATACAAATGAAAATACTCATCAAATAATCAGAGATAATTTAACTAAATCAGCAATGTATGGTGGATATGCAACCGGAGTTGGTCCAAGATATTGCCCATCAATCGAAGATAAAATTGTGAGATTTAAAGATAAAGAAAGACATCAATTATTCTTAGAACCTGAAAGTCTTTATTATGATGATTGGTACTTACAAGGTTTTTCAACAAGTATGCCTGAAGATGTTCAAGAAAAAATGGTTCATAGTCTTCATGGATTAGAAAATGCTGTAATAAGTAAATATGCTTATGCAATTGAATATGATGCAATAGATCCATTACAAATAAAACCAAGTCTAGAAAATAAAATATTAGAAAATTTATTTACTGCAGGACAAATTAATGGAACAAGTGGTTATGAAGAAGCTGCAGGTCAAGGAATTATGGCAGGTATAAATGCATCTTTAAAAATTGATAATAAAGCACCATTAGTATTAAAAAGAAGTGATGCATATATCGGTGTTTTAATTGATGACTTAGTAACAAAAGGCACAATTGAACCATATCGTATGCTAACATCACGTGCAGAGTTTCGCCTTATATTAAGACATGATAATGCAGATTTAAGACTTAGACATTATGCTAAAGAGGTTGGTACAATTACTGATGAACAATATAAAAAATTATTAGAAAAAGAAGATGCAATAAAGAACTTAACAAACTATTTAAAAGATAATACTCTTCATTTAACTGAAGAAGTAAAAAATATATTTGTTACAAATAACTTAAATGTTCCACTAACAGGTTTATCTTTTTATGACTTATTAAAAAGACCAGAAATAAATATGGAGTTCATTAAAAATTTCATTGAAATAAATTATAATCCCTTAGTGATTGAACAAGTTGAAATAAATGCAAAGTATCAAGGATATATTAACAAAGCTTTAAAAGAAGTTGAAAAGCTTGAACGTATGGAAGAAAAACAAATACCAGATGATATAAATTATGACTTAGTAACAAACTTAGCAAGTGAAGCAAAACAAAAATTATCAAATATTAGACCAAAAACAATAGCTCAAGCATCTCGAATCAGCGGAGTAAATCCAGTTGATATTTCCGTATTAACAGTTTATTTAAAGAAAGAGTATGGTAAAAATGACATTAGATGAATTTATAAATAATACAAAGTTACTTGGTATTGATGTAAATAAAGAACAACTTGACAAACTAAGTATTTATGCATCATTTTTAATGGAATATAACGCTCATACTAATTTAACTGCTATAAAAACAATAGATGAAATATATTTAAAACATTTTTATGATAGCTTAACTTTAACAAAAGTAATAGATTTAAATACTTGTGATAATATACTTGATATTGGTTCAGGTGCAGGTTTTCCAGGAATGGTCTTAAAAATATTTTATCCAAATTTAAAAGTAACTTTGTTAGATTCCAACAATAAAAAAACAACATTTTTAAAAGAACTCGTAAAAAAAATAAATGTTGATAACGTCGAAGTTATCAACATCAGAGTAGAAACTCTTGCAAAAGAAAGATTAAATTACTATGATGTTGTAACAGCTAGAGCAGTAACAAATATGACTATTTTAACTGAACTAGCTATGCCTTTGGTAAAAAAAGATAAATTCTTTATAGCTCTAAAGGGAAGTAACAAAGAAGAAATAACTCTTGCAGAATATGCAATTGAAAAAATGAATGGTAAAATAGAAAAAGTAGAAAGTTTCGAACTTTACAATGATACAGGTATGAGAAACATTATTAAAATAAAGAAAATAAATAAAACTTTAAGTAAAGATGTAAGACCATATGAAAAAATTATAAAAAAGCCATTGCAAAAAAAACATAAATAAGGTATGATTATATATGATAAGGGTTGATATATGTGAATAATAAAATTGAAAATACTATATTACAAGTTCCTATCGAGGACATAATTCCTAATCGTTTTCAACCACGATTAGCTTTTGATGATGCATCACTACAAGACTTAGCTTCATCAATTAAGCAACATGGAATTATTCAACCTCTTGTATTAAGAAGAAAAAACGATAAGTATGAAATTATCGCCGGAGAAAGAAGATATAAGGCAGCAAAACTAGCAGGTCTTGCATCAGTTCCAGCAATAATATCTAACTTAGATGATAATGCTTCTGCAGAAGTTGCAATTGTTGAAAACATTCAAAGAAAAGATCTAACAGCAATCGAAGAAGCTAAATCATATCAAGCACTCTTAGACAAAGGTTACATGACTCAAGAAGAATTAGCTAGAAAAATGGGATTATCTCAATCAGCAATTTCTAATAAATTACGTTTATTAACATTAGATGAATCTGTTCAAAATGCTATTTTAGAAGGAAAAATCTCTGAAAGACATGCCAGAACTTTATTAAAAGTATCAAATCATGAAACTCAAAAAATGTTATTAAATAAAATTATTAATGAACGTCTTACAGTTAAACAACTTGAAGATGAAATAAAAAGTATAGAAAATAGCGAGGTTAATATGGAACAAGAAGAAGTACCTATTATAAATAATATGCCTAATATAAGTAATGTTGTTAATAATGCTATTGACATAAATAGTTTAAATAAACCAGAACAAATAGAACAACTAACTATTGATGATAAAAAAGAACAAAAGGTAGTTACACCAGATACATTCTTTTCAAATCCTGAAAAGATGCCTAACAAGTTCTTTAACTTTCTAGAAGATTCCGCAGCAAATATGAATACCGAAGAAATTACACCAATCGTTACATCAAAAACACCTGAGGTTAAAGCTCAAGAAAATTTAATTAATAACACAGAAAATATTGAAATGCTTGATGATTTCTTTATTCCTGAAACAAATTCTAATATTCCAGTTCAAAATGAATACTTAGATACTGTTATTAAAACAGTTCGTGGACTTAACTTTGATTCAAATAAAGTTTCTATGGAAGAGATGAACTTACCAACAGAATATATAATAACTATAAAAATTAAAAAAGATAAAATTTAAGTGGCTAGATAATCTAGTCATTTTATTTTGTTTAAAAATTAACAATCAAAAATGACTAGAAAAAACTCTAGTCATTTTCACTTCATACGAATATCTTTGTAGGAACTATAAGACTTTTTGATTATTTTAAAGTTTTATAAAATCATCTAAGTTAAAATTATAGATTGATATTACATCACCTTTAAAGTTAATCTCAGTGAAATTATCCATAATATGATAGTCAAGATTATCAAGACTCAATTTTAATAATACTTCATATTGAGGAACCACACTTATTCTGCTACATTTAAGTGGTGAGTCTTTTTCTGTATCATAAAAGAATAACAAATTTTTATCAGTAAGCATTATATTAACTAATAATTTTTTGTTTCCAAAACTAACTAAAACTTGTTCCTTTTCATTAATAGCATGTTCCTTGTCTTTTAAAAAATCATAATTATACATAACTCCACCCACCTAAATTATATAACAATAATATTTATATGTCTATCACAATATGAAATAAAATTTGCAAACTTTACAAATTACTCACCACTCATTACATATTGTTCCGGAGTAACCCCAGGTTCTGAACCCTTTACAAAATAGTATAAAGCAGTTTTATTATTATCTTTTGGTACATTTCCTGTAACAGCGTCTAAAGGAATTGCTACAACATTCTTCGGAGTTTCATACCAATCATCTTTATCTTTTGTTGCATCTTCAATTACTTCAGCCCATATCTTTTTAGCTTGATTTCTAACACTTTTATCACATTCTCTATTATCATCATAACCCATCCACATCATAACAAGTGCATCTGGATTATAACCAACAATCCAATAATCAGTATTCGTAGAACCAGTCTTAATAGCATATTTATGTGTTAAACTACCACTTATATTTAATGCCGTCGGAGTTGTATAATCCACAAAAGCATCATTCGTCGTACTAGTTAATGCTTCATTTAATATATAAGTATAGTTTGGATTAATTACCAAATCTTTTTTATCTTCATGTTCATATAAAACATTTCCATCTAAATCAGTGACTTTTCTAATAAAATATAAATCTTTTTTATACCCCCCAGTTGCAAAAGTATTATAACCAGTTGCAAAATCAAGTATATTTATTTCACTAGTGCCCAAAGGAAGTGATGCAACTCCCTGAAGTTCTTCATTTATCCCAGTTCTTTTAGCAACATCAATCATCTTATCAACACCCAAAAATAAATTGGTTTTAACTGCATAAATATTATCTGATAAACTAAGTGCTGCAGCCATTGTAATTTCTTTGCTTGCATAAATACCTCCAGCATTAGATGGTGAATAAGTTTTTCCATTTGATAAATTAAATGTAGTTTCTTCACTTCTAAAAGTACTTGCCATAGTCATATTATTTTCAAGTGCAGCATAATACAAAAAAGGCTTCATCGTTGAACCAACTTGTCTTTTACTTTTTAATGCTCTATTATACTGACTTTTAGCATAATCTATACCACCTGTTAAAGCTCTAACCTCACCAGTATCTGGATTAACAACAACACTAGCAACCTGTACTTCATCATCACTTTTTTTAGATAATATTGCATCTTCCATATTCTTTTGCATTTCCATATCTAAATTAGTATATATTTTTAAACCACCAGAATTAATCAAAGATGTAGGTATTTCTTTTATATTATTAAGTTCTTTTAATACAGCTTCTTGATAATACATAACCATTTGTAAATTATTAGTTTTATTTTGTCCATATATCTCTATTTTTTCTTTATACAAATTATTATAAGTTGCCTCATCTATATATTTGTTATTAAGCATAGCTTTTGCAACAACTTTTGCTCTATTTACTGATGCTTCATAATTATTAACAGGATTATAACCAGATGGATTTTTAGGAATACCTGCAAGCATAATAGCTTCCTCTAAAGTAAGTTCATTAGGTTTTTTATTAAAATAATAACTTGCAGCATTAACAATACCCATATTACCTTGACCATAATTTATTGTATTTAAATAACCCTCAAGTATATCATCTTTATCATAATGCACTTCCAGTTCAAGGGTTAAAAAAGCTTCTTCAATCTTTCTTTTCCAAGTTTTATCAAAATCTAGATAAAGATTCTTAATATATTGTTGTGATATTGTTGATGCTCCTTGAACTATTTTATTTCTTCTTATATTCGTAGCCATTGCTTTTGCAATTCTTAAATAATCAAAACCATGATGATCATAAAAATTTTTATCTTCAACACTTATAACAGCATCCACTAAATAAGGACTTATATCACTTAAATTAGCCCATTCATTATTTCTAGAACCTTGATATAACAACTCATCTTTATTATCATATATATATAAACTACCACTTTTCTTTAAATCAAGCTTCGGACTTAAATAAGCATAAGTATATAAACCAATTAATATAACAACAAAGGATATAAACAAAAATATCATACTTTTTAATGTGATTTTTATTATTTTCAAGGAATATCACCTAGGTATTATTATGATGTAAAAATAAAATTAATATACACTATTGTGAAAAATAATAATCTATACTATAATACATGTATGCAAGGTTTGATATATATGATTAATTATATTACCTGTGGGAGTTAGTTTAACTGGTTGCAAAAAAGGAGTAACAACTAAAGATATAGAAAATGTTAATAACAAAATAGTTGAATATTTTAGTAGCAATATTGAATATGATAACCTAAATTATAATTATGTAGATGAAGAAAACAAAGTAGTTGTAGTAGGTTTAATTAATAACACAGAAGAAGAACAAGAAAGATTAAAAAAAACTATAGTTGATTCAAATTTAATTAAATTTGTAACTGGTTCTAAAAACGAAAATAATTGAAAAAAGTGATATTGAAAAAAATAATTAAATAGCACTATACATTTATAAGAAAGTTTGTTATAATATGTGAGAAAAAAAGAGGTGACTAACCATGAAAATTGATTGGAAACTACTTGATAATGGAGAAATTGTTATCGATGAAGTAGATAAATTAACTAAATTTGAAAACAATACTATCTATTATGAAGATGAATATGGTATCCATGTAGTGGATAGAACAAATAGGATTTATGAACGAAGATGCCCAGATGATACATTTCGTGTTGATTTTAAAAATAATTTATTAACAGTATCATTTGGGAGTAATAATTTAAAATATGATATAAAAACAAATTACGAAGAAAAAGATGAATTAATAATACTTACTTATGAATTAGGTAATGAACAAAAACAAATAATTATAAAAAGGAAAGAGGAAATATGAAAAATTTATTAATTGATGAAATTAAAAAAGCATTAGAAAAATTAGAAATAAGTGGAGTTGATGTTGAAATAAGTAAACCAGCTCAAGCTGAAAATGGAGATTTTTCAAGTAATATAGCTATGAAACTTGCTAAGAGTTTAAGAAAAAATCCGATGGAAATAGCAGATATGATTGCTAAAAATATTGATAATGAAAATATCAAGAGTATTGAGATTAAAGCCCCAGGTTTTATTAACTTCTTTGTATCAAAAGAATACTTACTTGAAAATATTAACAAAGTTTTAGAAGAAAAAGAAAATTATGGAAGAAGTAATATTGGTAATGGTAAAAAAATAAATATTGAATTTGTTAGTGCAAATCCCACTGGTATACTTCATTTAGGTAATGCTCGTGGTGGTGCATATGGAGATTCTCTTGCTAGAATAATGCGTTTCTGTGGTTTTGATGTAACAACAGAATATTACATTAATGACTTAGGTAGTCAAATTACTAACTTAGGCTTATCAATTATAGCTCGTTATAAAGAAATATGTGGTCTTCCATTTGAAATGCCTGAAAATGGATACTATGGAAAAGAAATAATTGCCATTGCTCAAAAACTATATGATGAACATAAAGATACATACTTAGATAAAGAACTTGATTACTTTAAAAAGTTAGGTACTGAAGAAATGGTTGGTCATATATTTGATGACTTAAAAGAATATAGAATAGAATTTGATGTTAAATCAAGTGAAAAAGCTTTATCAGAAAAATATAATTTAATGGATGTTGTGGATATCCTAAGAAAAAATGGATATACTTATGAAGCAGATGGAGCAACTTGGTTTAAATGTAGTGCTTTATTTGATGAAAAAGACCATGTTTTAATTAAAGAAGATGGTAATGCAACATACTTCTTACCAGACATAGCATATCATATGGATAAATATAATCGTGGTTTTGATAAAATGATTGATATATTCGGAGCAGATCACCATGGTTATGTTGCTCGTTTAAAAAGTAGTGTTAAAGCACTTGGAAATGATCCAGAAAAACTAGAAATTAAACTATTACAACTTGTTAGATTAGTAGAAAATGGTGAAGTTGTTAAAATGAGTAAAAGAACTGGTAAATCAGTTACTTTGAAAGAATTAATTGATGAAGTAGGGGTTAATGCTGCAAGATATTATTTCTCAAGATATAGCCTAGATACTCAAATGGATTTTGACCTTGGTCTTGCTAAAAGTAAGTCAAATGAAAACCCAGTATTTTACGTAAGTTATGCATATGCAAGAATATGTTCAATACTAAATTCACAACAATTTGACAAAAAATGTGAAAAATATATTGCAATTAATGACGATACATCATATAATGTTTTAGAAAAAGTTTATGAATTTCCAGAAGTTGTTAAAACTGCAGCAACTAAAGAATTGCCACATTTAATAACTAATTATGTATATGAATTAGCAGGTCTATTCCATATGTACTATGCTAAAAAACGTGTACTAACTGAAGATGAAGAAGAAACTTTGGAAAATTTAAATTTAATTAAATGTGTAAAACAAACATTATTTAATGCACTAAATTTAATCGGGGTAATACCACCAGAACAAATGTAATGTAAGGAGAATGATTTTATGAAGCTAAAAGATATACCTAAGGAAGAACTAGAACTAATGGGGTATGACGATATTGCTTTATTAATATTACAAGAAAATGGCAAGAAAATGAAATTGCGTGATATATTTGCAAAAGTTTGTCAAGTTCTTGAATTACCAGAAGAAACCGTAGATAATGAAATAATGGATTTCTTTGAATTAATGTCAATCAATAAAAAGTTTATCATGTTAGATAAAGGTTATTGGGATCTTCAAGCAAGACATAAATTAGATATCGTATTCGAAGATGAAGAAGAAGACGAAGATGATTTAATGGAAGAGGATGAAGAAGAAAATAATAATGACATTGAACGTGAAGAAGATGACGATTTATTCTACGATGAAGATGATGATACTGTAGATGATACAGAAGATGATTTAGCGGACCTTATGGTAGTTGATGATTTAGAAGAAAGCAATATGTAACAATTAAATATTTATTTTTAAATAAGAAAGCGAGGATAAAATGTTTAATAGATTAGATGCAATCGAAGAAAAATATAATGAATTAACTACTAAATTAAGTGATCCAGAAGTATTAAGTAATTTTAATCAAGTTAAAGAATTATCTAAAGAACACAGTGATTTAGAAGAAACTGTTAAAACATATCAAGCTTATAAACAAGCAAAAAATAATTTAGAAGAAGCAAAAATGATGGTGGAAGACCCAGATTTAAAAGAAATTGCTTTGGAAGATATTGAAAATTTAACAAAAGAAATAGATAGATTATATCATGAACTTGAAATATTACTAGTACCAAAGGATGAAAATGATGGTAAGAATGTAATAATGGAAATAAGAGGAGCTGCCGGAGGAGACGAAGCTAATATTTTTGCCGGAGACTTATTTAGAATGTATTCTTATTATGCAGAAGCTAATGGATGGAAGATTGAAGTTATTCACCAAATCGAAGGTACAAGTGGAGGTTTTTCACAAATTGAATTCATGGTAAAGGGTGCTAACGTATATAGTAAATTAAAATATGAAAGTGGTTCTCATAGAGTTCAAAGAGTACCTGTCACAGAAACACAAGGAAGAGTTCATACATCAACATCTACTGTGTTAGTTATGCCTGAAGTTGATAATGTTAATATTGATATTAAAGAAAGTGATTTAAAAATAGACGTATATCATTCAAGTGGAGCAGGTGGACAATCAGTTAATACTGCCAATTCAGCAGTTCGTATAACTCATATTCCAACTGGTGTAGTGGTAACTTGTCAAACAGAAAGAAGTCAACTTCGTAATAAAGAAAGAGCAATGCAACTTCTTAAAATCAAAATAAATGATGAATTAATGCATGAACAAGAAAGTGCTATCGGAGCAACAAGAAAATCAAAAATAGGTTCCGGAGATCGTTCTGAAAAGATAAGAACATATAACTATCCACAAAATAGAGTAACTGATCATAGAATCAATTTCTCAATTATGTCACTAGATAGAGTTATGGATGGAGACTTAGAACCTATTATTGAAGCACTTATAAATGAAGATTTAAAATTAAAATTAGCTGGAATGTCTTTAGAATAAGTCCAGCTTTTTTAGATATAGAAAGGTATTTTATGAAAAGAAAACTATTAATAATAATTATATTGTTGTTATCAACAATAATGCTAGTAAAATCAAATATGAATAAAGATATCAAAGTTAATTATCATCCGGTATTAAATATGTATGATATGTCTACTCCAGAAAAAGCAGTTGGTGCTGTAGATTATGTTTTTGTGGCAAAAATTAATTCTATCAAAAAAACTTTATATAGTGATTATGAACCATACACAGTGTACAACATAACTATATTAGAAAACATAAAAGGAAATTTATTAACAGATATAACATTAACTCAAATGGGAGGTATTTCCAAAAGTAAAAAAGAATACATATTACCAAGTGATACAAAACTTCTAAAACAAGGAAAAACTTATTTAATACTTTCATATGTACCAGAATATAATGGGGATTTACAAATTAATAGCAATTATAACTACATAGAACTTAATGATTCTAAAGATGAATTAATAACAAGATATCAACAAGCATATAAAAATGAGGAAGTACCAGAACAAAAGAAAGATAGCTTTATATCAAAATATGATATTTCATTAAATCAATAAATATGTGTTAAGTAGCATCTCTGTTCTATTGACTTTTCAAAGTATATTCTGTATATTATAGTTGGAGTGATGATAAAAATGAATGATTTAGAAATAAATTTGTTATCTATTGAACAAATATTTAGAGATGAAAAATATATATTTGACAGTTACGGATATGATATATCAAACACAGATTTATCTATTTTAACAGGTGCATATATATATTTTGGTGCATTAGCACGTGGTTGGTATTGGACTCAAAATATCAGCGGAAATGAAAAAATAGGTTGCATAAATAACAAAGGTGAAATGGTTCCTACTTCAAGTTTTCTTCGTAGAGGTACGATACGTCCAGTTCTATCATCTACTGAACTTTTAACAAATGGAACTTTAAAAAGAGATACTACAATAACTGGAGTAGATATCGTTGAATTTGGTGAATATCCTCAATATGCGGCACCATCAAGTATGCAACAAATACTAGAAACAGAATTTTACAAAGGACTTAAAAAAACTGGAAATACTTATACATTCGATGGTAACAAAAATCCTGATTATTATTATAAATTTATGCCAGTAACTTATGATGAATATGAGTTTGGTGGAAAAAAATATATTCGTATTAAAGCTCAAGCTTATAAAGATTGTTTTGAACTTTCAAATGGTATTAAGTATTTAAATGATAACCATGTCTGGGTTGAAGTTACTCCAGTTAAATGGCTAGTTGATAATAAAAATGGATTGTTAATATCAACACGTGGGTTAGCTTCAGGTATAAGATATGCTGGAAATGGTGCGCCAGACTTAAAATATAGTACATCTGAAATGAAAGAATATCTTGATAAATATATGTTACATGATTTAACACAAAATATGGTATTCATTAAAGCAGATGATATGAATAAAGAAAGAGAATCAACAAATGTAAAAGTAAAAAGAAATTCATATGGATTATCATTTGATAATGTTAGTGAAGAAGATATAATAAAAGGAGCTATTGAAAGTGGTGTAGCGGTATTTTTACATGGCCCTTCATCCGAAGGTAAATCTGCCAGAGTAAAACAAATAGATCCAACATGTGAAATAATATACTTACGTAATGCATCTCCTGAAAGCTTAAATGGTAAAAGCGTTTATAATGCAAGTACTGGAGAAATGATTGATGTTAAACCATCATGGCTTAAAAAACTTGAAGCTAAATGTGAACAAGAACCAGAAAGGCTTCATGTATTATTCTTAGATGAAATAACAAATGCCTTACCAAGTATTCAAGGTATAGCATTTAATATAGTTTTAGATAGAGAAGTAAATGGGATATGGAAATTGCCTGATAATGCTAGAATTGTTGCTGCAGGAAATGACATGAAAGATTCTTTAGCAGCTAACCAATTAGCGGAACCTCTATTTAATAGATTTGCACATGTATATATTAAAACAACAACTGAAAGTTGGTTAAAGTGGGCAAGTGAACACAACATTCATCCAGCAATCTATGCATACATTGCATATAAAAATGGTCAAACATTAAGAAGTGAATATAATGGTGAATACCCCAATGCGGATCCTAGAAAATGGGAAATGGCTTCAAAAATGCTTTATAAAACTCAAAATCCAAAGATGCTAAGAGCTCTAGTTGGTGAAGATATAACAAATGAATTTGTAAGATTCTGTAATCAAAGAGTAATAACTCTAGATGATGTATTAAATAAAAACTATGATGAATTAGAAATAGCTTCCCTAAACACTGCTGAAAGATACGCAACAACAATGGGATTATCTCGTGTAGATGAACAAAACTTAGAGAATGTAAGGGATTTTGCAGGAATGTTAGGAAACGAATTTAAAGCAATTTTTGAAACATTATGGACTCATGGTGATGAAAAAAGATTAGAAATAATAGCTGAAGCAAAACTTGCCGAAGCAGAAGTGGGAGATAAAAGTCTATGACAGAAGATAAAAAAGAATTATTATTTTCATATATAAAAGCAAATGTAGCACCCATACTTGTGGACTTTATAACAAGTAAAGATGTTAAAAATGCAATAGTGTTACCAGCGTCAATTTCATCAAATAATTTAAATGGTCACTATGAAGAAACAGAGTTTTTACCTCCACAATGGCTAAGAGAAATCCTAAACTCAAAAGATGCAAAAATATTAGTAATTGATAACATAGATTCTATCTCTAAAGAAGAACAACTAAAGTTTAGTGAACTTTTAGAACATAGAAAAATATCAACATTTAATCTACCAGATAACTGTGTAATAATTGTTACTGCTAAAAATATAAATAAAGATACAATAAATGAAGAAATATTTTCATTACTAGCACGTATTTAAGGATAAATTATGAAATACGATATTGAAAGATTAAAAAGAAAAATGTTCGTTAAATATCCATTCTTTGGAAGTGTAGTAGCTAATGTTTCATATAAAGAAGATACTACAATAAAAACAGCAGAAACTGATGGAAAGACAATCTATTATAATCCAAACTTTTTAAATTCCCTTAATGTCTCTGAACAGACATTCGTTTTTGCACATGAAGTTTGTCACGTAGCATTCAATCACATATTAAGAAGTGAAGGAAAAGATGAATACACCTGGAATATTGCAACTGATGGAGTTATCAACCAATTTTTAAAACGTGATGGATTAGAAATGGTCGAAGGTTGTGTTGATATCAAAGATGCAATTAACTATGATGCCGAAGAACTTTATGAAAAACTAATAAAAGACAAAGAGCAAGAACAAAAGAAACAACAAGCTGGACACGATTCACACAACATGTGGAAAGATGCTATAAAAAAATTTAAAGAAGAAACGTCTTTAACTGAACAAGAAAAACAAATCAAAGAAAAACAAGAACAAACTAAAAAAATGGGTGAAAAAGATTCATTCAAAGAAAATCTTGCTGAGAAAAAAAGAAAACTTGAAAAGTTAAAAAGAGAAATATTAAAAGAAGTATCACAAAGGGGTAAAACATCAAATAGTGTTATTAGAACTATTAATGATATAGGTAAATCAAAACCAATAGTTGATTGGCGATACATCTTAAAAGAAGCAATAACTTATAATGCTGATTGGTCTTATAAAAATGCGGAAATTGAAGATGGTGTTATATCTGCTAACCTAGAAGAACAACCTCATCCAGAAACAGAAATATTACTTGATACAAGTGGTTCAATCAGTGACTTCTTACTTCGTGGTTTCCTTCGTGAATGCAAAAATATATTACATACTTCTAGATTAAAAGTAGGTTGTTTTGATACAAAATTTTATGGTTTTAATGAAATAAGAACAGAACAAGATATAGAAAACATGCAATTTGAAGGTGGCGGAGGAACTGACTTTAATATCGCAGTTAATTCATTTACTAAAAGAGTAGAAAACAAAATAATATTTACTGATGGACATGCTCAAATGCCTGATACTCCAATTGATGCTATATGGATAGTTTTTGGTTTTGAAAAAATAAGACCTAAAGGTGGCAAAGTAATATATATTTCGCCACAAGATTTAGATAAATTGTATACAAATGAACTTCAAGGAAGATCCAGATAAAGAAGGGAAAATAATGAAACCAGATTATATAAGTAAACCCGATTGGGATATATTAACAAGTAAATATTCTAAAGAAGAATTAAATCATTTATTATCTACTGGGGTATCACCCCAGTACTTAATTGGTAATGTTGAATTTTTAAATACAACAATTACCATAGATAAAAGAGTACTAATACCAAGATTTGAAACAGAATACTTAGTTGATAAAACAATAAAATATGCATCCAATATATTTAATAAAACAATAAATATAATTGACTTAGGAACGGGTTCAGGATGTATTGCTATAGCACTTAAAAAAAATCTAAATGCAAACATAACGGCATTAGATATCTCTAGTGATGCACTAGAAGTCGCAAAACAAAATGCTATACTTAATAACACAGATATTACATTTGTTAATCAAAGTATGACAGAACCACTAAAAAATAACTATGATATAATTATATCAAACCCACCATATATTCCGTATGATGGATATGTTCAAGAAATAGTAAAGAATAATGAACCACCCCTTGCTTTATATGCAAATGATAATGGTCTATACTTCTACAAGTATATTTTAAATAATCATTTAAAAAACTTAAATAAACCAGGTTTAATAGCATTAGAAATCGGAGATAATCAAAGAAAGTCTCTAGAACCTCTAGTAGACAAATTAAACCTAAAATATAGTTTTGAAAAAGATTTACAAGGTTTAGATAGATATTTATTTATATTTTATGAATAAGACATATGGGTTTCACCCATTATCTATACAGGTGATAAAATTTGAAAAAAATAGTAATAGTTTTATTCATAATAACATTATTAGTTATATTTTCAACAAGTGAAGAAAAAGTAATAATACCAGATAATGCAATTAGATTTAGAATAATTGCAAATAGTAATAACTTATCTGATCAAGAAGAAAAAATAAGAATAAAAAATGAATTAGAGCCTGTTATAAGTGATATATTAAATAAATCAAATAATATCGAAGAAAGTAGATTAAATATAAAGAGTAATATAAAAAATATTAACAATATAATTTATAAGTATAATACAAATTATAATGTTAATTATGGTATAAATTATTTTCCAGAAAAAACATATAAGGGAGTAACTTATAAAAGTGGAGATTATGAATCATTAGTAGTAACATTGGGTGATGGTTTAGGTGATAATTGGTGGTGTGTATTATTCCCACCATTATGTTTAATCGAAGCAAGTGAAGAAGATTATGATGAAATAACTTACACTTCATACATAAAAGAATTAATAGCAAAAAGTAACTAAATAAGCGAGATAACATCTTGCTTATTTTAGTGTAGTATTTTACAATATTATTAAATTATGAAAATAATATAAGTTATTCACAAGCTAATAACATAAAAACGCAGATGTGTTTATTGACAGAATCAAAAATTTAAGTTATAATGTTATTGAAATATGAAAAAAAGAAGAAAAAATAATAAAAAGATAACAAGGAGGAAATATGAATTATAATCAAGTATTAACAAATTATATAAATTTATGTCCATATGATGAACCAATATTTATTGAAGACATAAAAGAATATTTTGTAAATGAATTAAAATGTGATATAAGAAAAATTATAAAGAAAATTTATGTGTATATTAATAGACTAGTAAAAGAAAAAGTAATACTTCAATTCATGAAAGGAGTTTATTATAAACCTACAAAAGGTATATACGGAAATAAAAAACTAAATGTTAATAAAGTTATTAGCAAAAAATATATTAATGATAACAGAAATTTAAAAGGTTATATAAGTGGTGCATACGTTTTTAATAAATTGGGATTAACAACTCAAATGCCTAGAGTTATTACTATAGTTACCAATGAATGTCCAAATAAAAATGACTATTATAACGAAAAACTTGGCGTTTTAATAAGAAAACCAAAAGTAGAAATAAATAAAGATAATTATTTATATTTACAACTATTAGATATTCTTCTCAACAAAGATAATGTTCCAATAGAAGCAGAAAATGAAAGAGAAATCATATACAAGTTTATTAAAGATAATAATTTGGATTTTGAAAAAATATTTGAATATGCAAATAAGATTGGAAATATAAAACCGATTAAAAAACTGTATGAATTAGGGGGAAAAAATGAATAAGGAACTATTAGAAGATTTGATATACATTACAAGCGAAAGAAGCAAAATAAGAGGTGACATAATAGAAAAGGATTATTATGTTTGTCTAATACTAAAGGAACTTGCTTCAAAACAAAAAGAATATTTTGCATATTTTAAAGGTGGAACAGCAGTATATAAAACGTTAAATGTAATGAAAAGATTTTCAGAAGATATAGATTTAACAGTAAAAGTAATTAAAGATGACTCCAAAAATAGTAATAAAAATAGATTAAAAAAATCTGCGTTAAATTATAAAATAGATGGGCTAGAATTAATTAAAGATAAAACCATAGATAAAAAAGGAAGTATAACATCATTTTATAAGTACGACAGTGTTTTTAACACAAAAGATTTATATAAATCTGGAGAAATACAAATTGAAGCGACATCGTTTACTGTGTCTGAACCGGTAAAAACATACTATATAGAACCATTAGTTTATAAATATGCCACGGAAGACGAAAAAGAAATATTAAAAAGAAATTTTGATATAAGCGGATTTAACATACAAATGATAGAATTGGAAAGAATATTTGTTGATAAAATCTTTGCTTGTGAATTTTACTACATAAGACATAACTATAAAGATGCTGTTAAACACTTATATGATATAACAATTTTATCAAATAATGAAAATATAGTTAACTTATTAAAAAATAAAAATAAACTATTAAAATTAATAAATTATAAAAGAGAAGAAGAACGTCAGAGAATTGGAGGAATAGAAGAAAACAAAAAAATAAAAAATTTTGAGTATATGAAAGCATGTTTTGATAAAGAATTTATAGATTCATTTAATAACATGCAAGGACTCTATGTTTTAGACTTGGATGCAATTATAACAATTGAAGAAGCAAGAAAAAATCTGATGAAGTTATTAAATATATTCAAAAAATTAGATTAATTAACATAATAAATAACATATAATTAAAATGGTGATTGCATGCAAGAGTTTATATCATTGTTATTAATCGGAGTATCTTTATCTATGGACACATTTTCTTTATCATTAAGTCTTGGCTCTGTATCTAAAACTAGTAAATATCTAAAAGTATTTCCATTTCTTGTAGGTATATTTCACTTTTTTATGCCATTGTTTGGAAACATACTTGGTATAACTATAATGAATACATTTAATATTGCAAGTAATATTGTACTTGGTTTAGTATTAATTACTCTAGCAGTTAATCTAGCAATTCATTACTATAAAGAAGAAAATGTAAATCTAAATCTAAATTTATTAAGTGTATTATTTCTTGCATTTAGTGTATCAATAGATTCTTTTACCGTAGGTCTTGGTATTAGTGATATTACAACTAAACATTATTTAGCAAGTTTTATCTTTGCAATATGTAGTTTTACTTTTACCACAATGGGGTTATTGATTGGTAAGTATTCTTTTAAAGTAATTGGTAAATATGCAAGCCTATGTGGTATTATCTTATTACTTATACTTGGTATATTCTACCTTATTTGACACTTATTAACAACAATCAATAGTAAAATAATTGATATTGTGTTATAATCAAGAAAAGGAAGTGAGTACTATGGATACAATGATGATTGCAATAATAGTTATAGCTGTATTAGCATGTTCAGTTATTATTTTTGTTATATTATCTATATTTAGTCCAAAATTTCAAGGTAAAATGATGGGTAAACAAATAAAGTCAGTTAAACATATGATGGATTATAGTAAAGATGATTTAAAAGAATTAATGAAAACAACTGCTAAAACAGGGACTATAGCTGAAAAAGAGATACTTGATGAAAATGAAGATATAATGTCTAGTAACGAAAGAAGGAAAGCAAATATTAAAAAAGAAGGTATCGAAGTAACAGCTAGAGCTATAAAAGATGGATTAACAAGTAATAAAATATATTGCAGATATTGTGGTGCTTCCATAGAAAGTGACTCTAGGTTTTGTAAAAATTGTGGTAAAGAACAATAAATTACCATAAAATTTAAAGAGGTGGGAATTTTGAAAAGAATTATTATTGAGGGTAATAGACCTTTAAGTGGAAAAATTAAAATTGGTGGAGCAAAAAATAGCGTTGTTGCATTAATACCAGCATCTATAATGGCAGATGGAATAGTCCATATAAATAATGTTCCAAATATATCTGATAAAGATGCATTAGTCGATATATTAAAACATTTAAATGTATCAGTAAAAACAGAAAAAGATAGCATGACTATTGATGCAAGCAATTTAAATAACAAATTAATAACAGAAGAATTAAGTAATAGATTAAGAGCATCATATTATTTTATGGGAGCCTTACTTGCAAGATTTAAACATGTAGAAATGTATTTTCCAGGTGGATGTAATATAGGAACACGTCCCATTAATTTACATTTAAAAGGCTTTGAAAGTCTTGGTGCTAAAGTAATTAAAAAGAATTCAAAATACATAATAACTGCAGATGAATTAAAGGGTGCAGATATATACTTAGATTTTGCATCAGTTGGTGCAACAATAAACATCATGTTTGCAGCATCAATGGCAAAAGGAATTACTACAATAAATAATGCAGCCAGAGAAGCAGAAATATCTAATATTGCAGAATTACTTAATAACATGGGTGCCAAAATAAAAGGAGCAGGAACCGAAAAAATAACTATTGAAGGTGTTCCAAAACTTCATAGTGCAGAAGTTAAAGTAATACCAGACCGTATTGAAGCAGGTACATACATTATAATGGGAGCCTTACTCGGAGATAATCTAGAAATAGATGGAATGGTACCAGAACACAATATATTACTTTTAAATAAACTTCAAGAAATGGGTGTAAGTTTTGAAATTAAGAACCATAAAATAATATTGAATAAAATAGATAGATTATTACCAACTAATGTAAGAACTAGTGAATACCCAGGTTTTCCAACTGACTTAGGTCAACCAATATCTGTGTTATTAACACAAACCGAAGGTACTTCACTTTTTGAAGAAACAATCTGGGAAAATAGAATGGGTCACGTAAAATATTTAAATATGATGGGTGCTAATATTGCAGAATCTGGTATGCGTGCAAAAATTACTGGGCCAACAAAATTACATGGCACAGAAATATCTGCAACAGATTTAAGAGCAGGTGCTGCCTTAGTAACCGCAGGTTTAATTGCAGATGGAACAACTATTATCAATAATGCAGATTATATATTAAGAGGTTATGAGAGAATTATCAACAAACTTTCAAAAGTTGGTGCTAATATTAAGATAGTTGAAATATAATGTAAAGAGAAATCTTTACATTTTTATTTGCGGAGGAACCATGAAAAGAAGATATAAGTTAATTATAATCATTTGTATTGGTATTATCTTAACAATTATTATTAATAGTTTAAAAGTAACATCAAAAACATCAATAGTGGCACTCGGAGATGGCTTTAGTGAAGGCATGACTCCATATAATGTCGCAGGTATGAGTTATAATGATTATCTAAAAGAATTATATCTTAAGGATAATAACTTAGATGATTATAATCATGAATTTACCGAAGAACATTTAACTACTCACATGTTAAATGAAATAATATCTAATAATAAAAAAGGTAAATTAACTGGTTTACCTATAAAACAAGTACTTGCTAAAGCAGATTTAATAACTATATCAATTGGTTTAAATGAATTTGCAGAAAAATCTTTTTTAGAAAAAATAAATAAAGACATGATAGATTCTTATATAGATGAAATAAATATTCTATTTTCATCTATCAGAGAATTCTATCAAAAAGATATAATCTTTATTGGGTTATACCCAGCTGTCAACTTTAAAAAAAGTGACGTAATAGAAGTAAATTCTAAATTAAAACTATTATGTGGTAAATATAATATTAATTTTTTAGATATATTAGCTTTATCACTAAAAAAAGACTATTACCTAGAAGATAATAGTTATTACTTAAATTATAAAGCTCATGAACAAATAGCTAATTTAATTTATGATATGTATAAAAAATAATTACAAATTTTGCTTCTTATGATATAATTTAATCATACTAGAAGGTGAATGCATGAATAAACGTAATAAAATAATATTAATAAGTTTGTTATCAACAATAATTGTAATGGTATTAGTGATTGGAATAACAAAATCATTTATGAAACCAATTGAACAAGGAGGTAACATAACTGAAGTAAGTTTAAATAGTTGTGCCAAAATAAAACTTACTAGTACAAGTAATGTTAATTTATCAAGTAGTTATCCAATGTCAAGAAACAAAGGATTACAAACAACACCATATAAATTTACAGTAACTAGTTATTGTGATTCATATGTAGGTTTTAATTTATATATAGCAACATTAAGTACAAATACAATAGATGCAAAATATGTAAGATATGTATTAACTGAAACAGGTACAAAGAATGTAATACAAGAAGGTATTTTGTCATCTGCAGAATCTGCAAAGACAGATTTTACTGATACAGAAAAAACAGAATTAAATACAGGTATAAAAGGAACATATGGAAATATTTATAAAATTTATAATGATAAAATACCATTAAAAGGATCAAATAGTTATGACTTATATTTATTCTTAGATGGAGAAACAGCAGATAATACCACAATGGGAAAAACATTTAAAGCGGGAATTGCTGTTAAGTCATATGATAGAGAAAAGGCAACAATAGGCAACACTTGTACAAACGATGATAATTTTGTATCTTGTTTTACAAAGTATGCTTCTTCAGGTTCAGATGAAACATCAATTTATCATCATAATTCAAGCCTAACAAACGGAGCAGAAGATAATTCATATAGATACGCAGGTGGTAACCCTAATAATTATGTATGTTTCGGTTCAGACGATGCAACATGCCCACATGAAAATCTATATAGAATTATAGGTTTAATAGATGGCAAGGTAAAATTAATATTAGCTGATGGAGCAACAACAGACATGTTAGGAACAGATGGAAATTTTAGCACAACTGCATCAGATGAAAATATGCCAACTAATTATTATAAAGAAAGTGGCGATTTAAATAAAATTGGGCTATACTATTGGGGAGAACAATACACAAATGCATGGAGTACAAGTCAAACTAATACAATAAATTTAAATACAAATTTCTTAACATACCTAAATGCCAAAAACATAAAATGGGAAAACATGATAGATAACACAACATGGTATGTTGGAGGATTAACTTCCACTAATGGATATAATTCAAATGCAAAAAAAGCATATAACTATGAAGTTGGAGCAAATAAGGATGCTACAACAACAGTAACATCAAAAATAGGGATGATGTATTTAAGTGATTATTATTATGCAGCAAGCAAAGAATATTGGACATTACCTGGAAAAGATTCAAACGGCTCATTTGTAAAAGATTCCTATATATATAATGGAGAAGATTATAGCAAAGCTTATAATGATAATTGGATGAGTACAGGATTATATGAATGGACTATATCACCCAGCACGGATACTTCAGGGAGTGCATTTTGCGTAAATGCTTCGGGCTTTGTTTATAAGTACGTTGGAGCAATTACTGCAAATTATGCAGTCCGTCCAACATTTTTCCTAACCTCATCTGTTCAATATGCATCAGGCGATGGATCAATTTCTAATCCCGTCCGATTGAAAATTTAATTAACAGAGTAAACCTTTAACAAGGAATACTCTTTTTTAATACATAAATAAAGAAGCAAAGGTGTTACTCTGTGACTTCTACCTTTGCCTCTTCTTCCATGTTTTCAAGAGCATACTTTACACACTCATTAATTAATCTATTAACAGTTATATTATTCTTAATAGATAACTCCTCTAATTTATCAGCTAAACTACGTTTAATACGAATAGTTTTAGTAACAGTACTCTCTTCATTAACTTTTGGAATTGTAAATTTTTTCATATGTTGTTCCCTCTTCTTAATCATATCAAATAAAAAAGTATTGAGAAAGTAACACAATTTTGATTACAAATTGTGTTACTTATGATAAAATATAAATATAATAACAAAAAAATAATATAGTCATTATAAAATGACAAAAAATATATTAATAATTTGTTATATTAAAAAGGGTGTATTAAATATGAAGAAAATAATATTAAGTATTATATCTATATTTATTATAATTGCTATTTTAATTGTTGATAACTCTAAAGTTATCAACAAAGAAGATAATAACAAAATTAAAGTTAATAATAATTTATTAAGTATGATGTTAGAAACAGAAGCAAATAGTGGTAAACATGAAATGACTACATCAAGTAGTTGGCCAACAGATGGTTATGTATTTAATAGTGAACTATCTAAATGCGAAAATGGAAGTATATTAAGTTGGGATGATGCAAATAAACAAGTGGTTTTTAATGGTAACATCACAGATAAATGTTATGTTTTTTTTGATAAGGTTTTTACCTTGAGAAGTTTTGTTATTTCACAGTATACAGGAACCCAAGGGGAAAATAATATTTATTATCACGATTCAAACTTAACAAATGGAGCAGGAGATAATTCATATCGTTATTCTGGTAGTTCTGCCAAAAATTATGTATGTTTTGGAACTGATGATACAACGTGCCCAAAAGATAATTTATATAGAATTATTGGTTTATTCGGAGATAATATAAAATTAGTTAAAAATGATTATGCTGGAAGTGATTTGCTTGGAACAAATGGTAATTATAGTGGAAAAGCAACAACTGAAGAAGAAGTAGGTTATAATGGCTTTAAAAATCCTTTGGAAAAATACAGTTTTGGTTCTAATAATACTTGGACATCATCAAAATTAAATACAATTAATCTAAATACAAACTTCATTAATAATATTGGAAATAAATGGTCTAATATGATTATAAGTGCAGTTTGGAAAGTAGGCGGTAATACTTCAACCAATATTTTAAATAATTCGGTAAGAACAGTATTTACTAATGAAATTAAAAATCCTGTCAATAAAACTTATACCGCTAAAATTGGGCTTATGTATGTAAGTGGAACAGGAACAATTTCTGATCCCATTTATGTTAAATAATTAATAACTTATCAACATAAAGTCATGTAAAATTAATAAAAAGTGTTAAAAGTAACTTGCTTATTATATAAAATATGGTATAATAGGTTAGAAAAACGAATTACTATGCCATGGATATGGTATGGCGGAAGGAGAGAATATATGAAAGCAAATATCCATCCAGAAGTTAAAGATGCTACTGTAACTTGTGCTTGTGGTGCTACATTCAAAACTAAATCAGTTAAAGAAAAAATTGATGTAGAAATTTGTAGTGAATGTCACCCATTCTATACAGGAACACAAGGAAAAGCTAAGAAGACTGGAAACATTGAAAAATTCAATAAAAAATTTGGTTTAGATAAAGAACAAAACTAATGCATTTGTTCTTTTTTCTTGGCCACTGCAAAATTGCAGAGACTATTATTTGATGGTATAGACTTTAGTTATGTTTTTTGGTAAAATGTTTATAAGGAGATGATTATTATAAAAATATTTTTAGGATTTGACCATCAAGGAGTTAAAGTAAAAGATGAAATAATAAACTATTTAATAGAAAATGGGTTTAATGTATCTGTATGTCCATTTGAAAATGATGAAACAGATGATTATCCAGATTTTGCAAAATGGGTATGTGAAAATGTTTTAAATGAAAAAGGATTAGGAATCCTTGTATGTGGTTCTGGTATAGGAATGTCTATATGTGCCAACAAAGTAAAAGGAATATATTGTGCCAGAGTGGTAGATGGAAATGATGCCTTTACTGCTAAAAATCATAATGGAGCCAATGTAATAGCCTTTAGCTCAAACATTAACATAAGTGAAATCCACAATATAATTGACAATTTTGTAATGACTAAAGAACCAACCGAAGAAAGACATTTAAGAAGAATAGAAAAAATAAAAGAAATGGAAAATAACTATGCAAATTAAATTAATATTATATATCTTTTTTACTTTTCTTAGTTTATTTGGTTTCTCAGGAATAAACTATGATGGTTTTATTAAAAAAGGAAAAGTAATCGAAGCTAAAGTACTTGTAATGGTCTTAAGTTTTGGTTTTGGTTATTTGCTAACAAACTTTGTCATAGATTTTATAAATCTATAATATAATGTATCATGAAAAATAAACATTTAATAATAATCATAGTTATATTATTTGTTATATCAATTATAAGTAGTCCAAAAAAGACTACTTCTTTTAATAATGTAAAAAAACCTATTAAAGAAGAAATAGTATTAAATGTGTTAGATAAAAAAACTAATGAAATAATTAAAATTAATTTAGAAGATTATGTAATCGGTGTAGTATCTGGTGAAATGCCTGCATCATTTTCCGAAGAAGCCTTAAAAGCTCAAGCAATAGCATCAAGAACCTATGCCATATTTAAATTAAATAATAATAATGGAAAATCATATGACTTAGTAACAGATATAACAAACCAAGTATATTTAAATAGTGATGAACAACAAAATCTATGGAAAGAAAACTATGAAAAGTATCATGATAAAATAAGTAAATGTGTTAAAGATACCGAAGGATTAGTTATGAAATATAATGATGAAGTAATAGCTAGTTATTATTTTGCTTATTCAAATGGAAAAACCGAAGATGTAGAATATGTTTTCAAAGATAATAAAGATTATTTAAAAAGTGTTGAATCAACCGAAGGAATAAATATAACTAACGAAGTAACTATGTCAAAAGAAGAATTTTGTTCTAAACTAAATATTGAATGTGGTGATATTAAAATTACTAACAAGTTATTAACAACATCCAATCGTGTAGATAAAATTGATATCAATAATAAAACTTTTAATGGAACAGAAATTAGAAAATTACTTAATTTAAAATCCACTGACTTTGATATTAAATATGATAATAATATTGTTATAACCACCAAAGGATATGGTCATGGCGTAGGAATGAGCCAATACGGAGCAAACTATCTAGCCAAAAATGGTAAAACATATGAAGAAATACTAAAATATTATTATCAAAATATAAATATCTCCAAAATAAATGTATAAAACAAAATAAATGTAACCATACTTTAATTAGGATGGTGAAATATGAAAAGCAAAAAATTAAGAAGTTTTGTATTACCAACAGTATACATAATGGTAATAAGTGTATTATTTATAAGTATATCATTTTTAGCAAACAACTTAAGCCACAACATTGAATATGGTAACATGTCAGTTAGCACATTAGATGATAATACTACTCCTGTAATAAAAAATGAAGAAAATATATTACAAAGTATTATTGAAAAACCATATGTCAGCAGCAATGTTTCAATTTCAAAATCATTTTATGATATGACTGATGATGCTAAAAAACAAGAAGATTCTTTAGTATACTACCAAAACACTTATTTACAAAATAGTGGTGTACTTTACGAATCAACTGATCCGTTTGACATTAAAGCATCATACGATGGCAAGGTAACTAACGTTTCCAAAGATGACATTCTAGGAAACTACATCGAAATTACCCACAACGAAAACCTAAAAACAGTATATTATAGTTTAAGTGAAGTAACTGTAAAAAAAGATGACGTTGTTTTAAGTGGCGATGTAATAGGTAAAAGTGGAACAAACAAATTAAATAATGATTCGAAAAACTCTTTATTATTTGAAGTATATCATAATGGTGTAGCAATAGATCCAGAAGATTTTTACAACATGAACATTGATGATTTAAAATAACATAAAACTTACCTCTTAATAATATACTTTATTAAGGGGTTGTTTGGTTAATGAATAAGGATATTAAAAAAAGAGTATTAAGTGAAGCAAGTCACATTTTAAATACAAAGGAAACAATAAGAAAGACTGCAGACAGATTCAATGTTTCAAAAAGTACTGTGCACACAGATCTATCTGAACGATTAAGTGAAATTGATAAAAATCTAAAAAAAGAAATCGATGACATATTTTTATATCACGACAAAGTAAAACACATCCGTGGTGGTGAAGTAACAAAACAAAAATACAAAAGGAATAATTTATGAAAACAAATAACATAGTATATTTAACTGATGAATATATATATTTAAAGAATAAAAAGAAAAAAGACATAATAAGGTATAAAATAAGTGATGGAATAATTTCCGGTGGAAAAATATCAAACATCAAAAATTTTATCAAAACATATGAAAAGTTATTAAATGAATTCCATTTAAATAACTCTTTATTCGGTGATGCAATAAAAATTATAGTATTACCATCATACTTGCCATCAGAAATAAACATGTTAAAAAACATATTCATGGTATTTAACTATCGCAAGATAACTATTGAAAAAGAATTAAAGTATTTTAAATTATCAAATAACAATGCTTACATAAATGTTTATAATAATTATATATCTATTTCCTACTTAGATGAATTTAAAAAAATAAATAACTTATATTTTGAACCAAAATTATTTAAAAATGAACAAGATTTAATAAAATATTTAAAATATATTCTAAACTCAAAAGAAATATACTTACTTGGTAACGGCAATTTATTAAACACAATATTTAGTGATTTAGAAAATAAAACCGGCTTAAAAACATACCTATATTCCAATCATGAAACCTATATTTTAGACAAATCAAAATAGCAATGTCAATTTTTGTCGAACGATTTATGTTGCATTATTCTTCCATATGTGTTAAAGTTTAAATGTAGGAAGGAGTGAGTATAATGATGCAAGGCAAAGTAAAGTGGTTTAACAATGATAAAGGTTATGGCTTTATTGAATATGATAAACTTTCTGATATCTTTGTACATTATTCTGCAATAATAAAAGATGGCTACAAAACATTAAACGAAGGTGCTATAGTTGATTTTAAATTAATTGAAACTTCAAAAGGTTTACAAGCAATTGATGTTGTAGAACAAGAAATGACTACTATTAAGTAGTTTTTTTTCTTTTTTTGTGGTATTATAATTATAGGAAGGTGATAATTTTGAAAATAAGTATTCGTGGTGATAAATTAACAGTCACTAAATCAATGAAAGAATACATAACAGAAAAGTTAGGAAAGCTAGATAAGTATTTTGAAAGTCCTAAGGATACTGAGTGTAAGGTCTTAATTAAGGTAAAAAACCAAGATCAAAGTATTGAAGTTACAGTACCAACTAGTAAATTTACTTTAAGAGCTGAAGAAAGACATCCTGACCTTTATGCAGCAACGGACTTAGTTATTGACAAACTAGAAGGTCAAATAAGAAAAAACAAGGCCAGACTAGGAAAGAAATATCGCGATGTTCCTAAATTTGAAATGAGTTTTGATTTTGATGTTTCAGATGAAGAAGAAAATGATGAAAAAATCGTAAAAAGAAAAGAAATGGAAATGAAACCAATGGATGAAGAAGAAGCTTTAATCCAAATTGAACTTTTAAATCATGATTTCTTCGTATTTAAAAACATCGATGAAGATTGTGTATCCGTTTTATACAAAAGAAAAGACGGAAGCTATGGTATAATAAACGTTAAATAACCAAAGTACTAAATGGAATATTATTTCATTTAGTCTTTTTTTGCAAAAATTTTGTCGAATTATGTCTATACAAAAGTATTGACAATATACTTGGTATACGCTATTCTAAATTTTATCAGGGAGGCAGTACCATGAAAAAAAGAAAAACATAAAAAACAAGTAGGGTCGGCAGGATCCGAATCTGGTCTGTGGAGGGAGAAATCCCCGCGAAGCAGAAAAACTCTGCCGTGAGGCAGCGTAACAACATAAAAAGTCTTTTTCTTTTTACCTAGTTATGGTATAATACATCTTAGGGAGAAATGATAAAATGAATTTTTTAAAAAAATTATTAGATAGTGAATATAAAGAATTATGTCGCTTTGAAAAATTAGCTCAAGAAATAGAAAAGCTTGAACCAGAGATGCAATCTCTAAAAGATGAAGATTTTAAAGATAAGACTTTAGAATTTAAGACCATGTTAGAAGAAGGAAAAACTCTTGAAGATATAGTTGTTCCCGCATTTGCACTTGCTCGTGAAGCAGCTTATCGTGCAATCGGCGAAAAGCCTTTCCATGTTCAAATCCTCGGAGGCTTAGCAATCCATTATGGAAATATCGCTGAAATGAAAACTGGTGAAGGAAAGACTTTAACAACTATCCTACCAGCATATTTAAATGCACTAAGCGGTAAAGGTGTTCATGTAGTAACAACCAACGAATATCTATCAAGTCGTAACGCAGAATGGATGCGTCCAATTTATGATTTATTGGGTGTATCTGTAGGAATTAATCTAAGAGAACTATCACCAAAAGAAAAACAAGAAGCATACAACGCAGATATAACTTATTCAACAAATAATGAAGTTGGATTTGATTACTTGCGTGATAACATGGTGGTAAGACGCGAAGATAGAGTTCAACGTGGACTTAACTTTTGTATCATCGATGAAGTTGACTCAATTTTAATCGACGAAGCAAGGACACCTTTAATCATAAGTGGAGGACAATTCAACACAAATAGTTTATACATCGAAGCTGACAGAGTTGCAAAGAGACTAAAAGAAGAAGACGATTACACAATTGATTTAAAAACCAAGAGCGTATCACTAACAGCAGATGGTAGTAAAAAGGTTGAAAAGCTTCTAAACATAACAAATCTTTATGATTTAGATAACACAAACCTAGTGCATCACATCAACCAAGCTCTAAAAGCAAATTATGGTTTTAAAAAGGACATCGATTATGTAGTGGACAATGATGCAATTATAATCGTTGACCCATTCACAGGTCGTCTAATGCACGGAAGACAATACTCTGAAGGATTACATCAAGCCATCGAAGCAAAAGAAGGTGTAACAATCAACACCGAAACTAAAACAATGGCAACGATTACCTTCCAAAATTTATTTAGAATGTATAACAAATTATCAGGCATGACTGGTACTGCCAAAACTGAGGAAGAAGAATTTAGAAATATCTATAACATGTACGTTATTAGAATACCTACAAATAAACCTGTAATCCGTGAAGACCTACCTGATTTAGTATATTCTGGTGAAAATGGAAAATACAAAGCTATAATTAATGTGATTAAAGAAATACATGCAAAGCATCAACCGATTCTAATAGGTACAATTTCCGTAGAATCAAATGAAAAATTAAGCAAATTATTAACCAAAAATGGTTTAAAACATGAAGTATTAAATGCTAAAAACCACGAAAGAGAAGCTGAAATCATCGCTCATGCTGGTGAAAAAGATGCTATCACTCTAGCAACAAACATGGCTGGACGTGGAACAGATATCAAACTCGGTGAAGGTGTTCGTGAAATCGGTGGCCTATATGTCATAGGTACTGAAAGACATGAATCCCGTCGTATCGATAACCAATTACGTGGTCGTTCTGGTCGTCAAGGAGACCCCGGAACAAGTCAATTCTTCGTATCTTTCGAAGATGACTTAATGCGAAGATTCGGTACAGAAAAAATTAAAAATATGTTAATCAGCATGGGTATCGACGATGATCAAGCCATCCGTTCAAAAGTTCTAACCCGTAGTATTGAATCGGCTCAAAAGAAAGTTGAAGGAAATAACTTCGATTACAGAAAGAGTCTTCTTGACTACGACAACGTTTTAAATGAACAAAGAGAAATAATATATGCAAAAAGAAATGAAATACTTGATAACGAAAGTATCCATGATAAAATTATTGAAACATTCAAAAACACAATTACAAATTTAGTTGACAGCCATATTCCACCAGAAAACATGCTAACAGAAAATGACCTAGCAGAAATCGCTGAATATGTAAACACAAACTTCTTAAAGAACCAAGATTTAAATCCAAAGGCTCTCGAAGGGATGAAAGAACAAGAAGTAATTGATTACCTAAGTGAACAAGTTATCAAAGACTATGAAAAGAAAATGATTTCCTCACCACTTATGAATGATTTTGAAAAAGCAATTTCTCTTCGGGTAATTGATACAAGTTGGGTTGACCACATGAGTGCAATGGAACACTTAAAAGAAGGTGTTGGCCTTCGTGGTTACGGACAATCAAACCCAGTTCAAGTCTACACAATGGAAGGATTTGAAATGTTTGATAATCTATTAAACAAAATTGACAATGATATCGCATTATTCTTGCTAAAAGCAGAAGTTCGTCAAAATATCGAAAGAAAACAAACCCTAAAGGGCACAGCAAATGATGGAAAAGAAAAACTTAAAAAAGAACCAAAAAGAGTTAGTCACAAAATAGGACGTAACGACCCATGCATTTGCGGCAGTGGCAAAAAATACAAAAATTGCTGTGGAAAGTAAATAAATTTAATAAAAATCAAAGGTGTAGACAATATAATTAGGTTACACCTTTTAATTTAAAAATAAGGAGGTTTTAATGGAAGAAAAAAATAATATAGTAATTTATCAATCAGAAGATGGTAAAACAAAAATAGATGTAAAACTAGAAGAGGAAACAGTATGGTTATCTCAACAACAAATGGCAGAATTATTTAATACATCAAGATCAAATATTATTGAACATATAAATAATATTTATGCAGAGGAAGAACTAAGTAAGAATTTAACCTGTCAGAATTTCCGACAAGTTCGAAAAGAAGGAAATAGAAACGTTTCAAGAGAAATTCCATTTTACAATTTAGACATGATAATTTCCTTAGGTTATAGAATAAAATCTAAAATTGCTACGAACTTTAGAAAATGGGCAACAGAAAGATTAAAAGAGTATATGATAAAAGGATTTGCTTTGGACGATGAAAGACTTAAAGGAACCGGTGGTGGAAATTATTGGAAGGAATTATTAGCAAGAATTAAAGATATAAGATCATCAGAGAAAATGTTATATAGACAAGTTCTTGATTTATACGCAACGGCAGTAGATTATAACCCAAAAGATAGTAAATCGATTGATTTTTTTAAAATTGTTCAGAACAAACTTCACTATGCAACACATGGACATACAGCTTCAGAAGTTATATATGAAAGAGCGGATTCTAACAAACCATTTATGGGACTAACAACATTTAGTGGCGATTTACCAATAATGAGTGATGTTGTTATAGCGAAAAATTACTTGTCTGAAGAAGAATTAAAAATACTAAATAATTTAGTGTCAGGATATTTCGACTTTGCAGAAATTCAAGCTATTAGACATAATCCAATGTACATGTTAGATTATATAAAACAATTAGATTTAATTCTATCCAGTACTGGTGAAAAAATACTTGTTGGAGCAGGTGCTATAAGTCACCAAAAAGCAATTGAAAAAGCCAAGGAAGAGTATAGAAAATATCAAGTAAAAACAATTAGTCCAGTAGAAAAAGAATATTTAGAATCTTTAAAGAAAATAAGCAACCAAATCGAAGAAAAAATAAAAACAGAATAGATAGTAATATTGTTATGTGATAAGGAAAGAAGTGGTTAAAATGAAAAAAGAAAGAGAAAAATTTTTATCATCAATATATATAATTATCAAAAATGAAAACGGAGAAATTCTTTTACAAAGAAGACAGGGAACAAAACTATGGCCTGGATTTTTAGCACTACCAGCTGGTCACATAGATGAAGGCGAAAATGCATATGAAGCATTAATACGTGAAGCAAAAGAAGAACTAAACATAACAATCGATCCAAAACATGTAGTTGATACATTCGTAGTTAACAGAAAAAACAAATCATTACCACCATATTATGATGTATATTTTGAAATAAGTAACTATGATGGCAAAATAACTATCAATGAACCAGAAAAATGCAGTGAATTAACCTGGGTAGATATCAACAACTTGCCAACAGACATGATAACTTTTGAAAAAGAAGCAATAAATAATAATTTAAAAGGTATAAAATTTAGTGTAACATATGCAGATAATGAAGAGAAAATAAATATAAATAATTAAATAATGGTAGAATTTGGCTCAAAAAGTTCCAAGTTCAAAATAAAGAGGTTAAAAATGAAAATCATATTAGGTTCTAAAAATCCATCAAAAGCAAATGCAATAAAATTAGCAATGGAATCTATCGGATATAATGATATAAAAATAACACCAATAGATGTTCCATCCCAAGTTAGTTCAAAACCAATTAATGAAGACACTCTAATCGGAGCTCAAAATAGAAATAAAAATTTATATAAATACTGTCAAGAAAACAACATTGATTTTGACTTATTAATAAGCATCGAAGGTGGTTATGAACAAGTTAATAACATATATTTTATTGTAACTTATGCTTCAATCATAGATAATAAAAATAATGAATTTATTGGAAAATCTCAAGGATTACAAATTTCTAAGGCAATGTTTGATTGGATAAGTGATGGTAACTCATTAAATAAAGTAATTGAATCAATCATAGAAAATAGTGAAAACAAAAAATCAAATGGTATATCAGGTTATTTAACAAATGGATTTTATAAAAGAGACATATTCGATAGCAGTGCCATTATAAGTGCAATACAATCATACATAAATTACAATCAAAGTTATCAACAATTAGCAAGAAGATTAACAAAATAAAAAAGCTTACCCCAGGAGCAAAGGAATTCTAAGTATACAATCGTATACCTACTCTCATTCGAGAACCCAGCTTTAATCATTCACAGGTAAGCACTACAACAATAATATAACAAATATTATAATGGTTGTACATGATATGTATTTGCAAAAAAATATACTAACAAAATAATAATTATCGGAGGTTTTGGAAATGAAACTAACAAATGAAAAAGAAGTAACGCGAATAATAATAGATTTAATTAATAAATTACATCCAGTTAAAACACCACGAATAGATTTAAATATCCCCAGTTTCAAAAGACCAGCAACAGATATAATAATAAATTTGGTGGAAGAAGAAAACTTGCCATACACATTTATAAACATACTTGATGGAACCCAAAGTTTCAAAGAAAGCATAGAAAAAGGAAAAATATTAATATCAAATTATCTAGATAATAACACTCTAAAAGAATTAATGGACTTCTTATTTTTGAATTTTCCTATTATATACAACTTTAATGTAAATGAAAATTCCATATCTTTAGACTTTTCTTTTTCTAAAAATAATGACTTTTTAAAAAAATCGGGAATTTCTTTAGAAAATATAAATTTAGAAATAAATATCTCTGATTTAAAATTAAATCACAAGATAAAAAATTATCTATTATTTATATTGAACACATATCACAAAGAATTAAACCAAACATCATTTTGGCAAGAAAATATGCAAAAATATAAGGAAAAGTTAATATTTGAAATGGAATATAAATACATAATGGATTTTCTATCTTATTTAAACGAAGATGAAATAAGAAAATTACTAGGCAATATCAATAATGAAAGATTCATAGAAATAATAAATAACATAAATTCAAAAGAAACAAAATTAGAAAGATTATTACCTTAAAGTGTTGATAACTACATAGTTATTAACATTTTTTAAATTCACAAAAAAATTAATCTTCAAATTGCTTGACAACGAATACATATTTTTCTATAATAGTGCATACACGTTAAGAAGGAGAGATATAAAAATGAAAACAGAAAAAAATATTAAATTAAAAATAATAAACACATATAGCAAAGGATTTGATTCAGTTAAAACTGAAGAAACAAGCCCATTAGTTATGAATCTTCCTGAAGATAAGTACACTGAACTAATTAATGGAAACCTAAAATTTGAAGTTTATAAAACAAACGAAGAATTTGATCAATATTTATTCAACATCTATGTTGGTGAAGTATACACATTCGGACAAATGAGAAAAATGTATCCAAAATTTACATTTTCTGAAGGAATGAGTTGGTTAGAACTATCAGTTATTAATGATGAAACTCCATGTATATTCTATAAAGACGTTTACAAAAAATATGTGCTTCTTGCTAAATTAAATCCAGAAGATTTGGTTGTAAAAGACAACTTAGAATTACAAAATCTAATAGAAAGTTTAGCGATGGAACTAGAAAATCCAGCACAAAGAATGTCAAGAAAACTAAATATTTAATAAACTTAATCAAAAAGCTTTTAGTTCTGCCTCATCCATGATATAATTAGTACGTTAAAAAAATATTCAGAGGTGGAAAATGGAAATCAGTAAAAAATATTATAAAGATTTAAATATAATCCGACTAGTAGCGTGTATCGCAGTACTATTTTATCACCTTGGTCTATTAAAAGGTGGGTATTTAGCTGTATGCACTTTCTTTGTATTAACTGGTTATTTATCCGTAGTATCATCATTTAAAAAGAAAGCCTTTTCAATAAAAGAATACTACAAAAATAGATTAATTAAAGTATATATTCCGTTAGTGATTGTAGTATTCATAACAATCGGAGTAACATCATTTTTTAAAAATGTTTATTGGATAAGCCTTAAAAATGAAACTACATCAGTACTACTGGGATACAACAACTTTTGGCAGATTAGTGCTAACTTAGATTACTTTGCAAGACATGTTGATTCACCATTTATGCACCTATGGTACATTGGAATTCTTCTTCAATTTGAATTAATATTCCCATTCCTATTTAAATTACTAAAAAAATCTGGTGAAAAAATAGATAAAATAATGCCTTGTATAATTCCGTTAGTGTTTGCCACTGCAAGCATCATATACTTTTTAATAGCATCTCATTCATCAAATATCATGAATGCATACTATAACACATTTGCAAGATGTTTCTCGATATTCTTCGGAGTATCACTAGGATTTATTCATTCATATTATAAACCATTAATACCAGAAAAAATAAAGAAAGGAGGATTATCGAAAGTATTATTCTATATTTATCTTGGAATTTCCCTAATCTTATTTATATTTGTAAAATCAACATCAAATCTTTTTACAATAAGCATGATTTTAGTAACTCTTATCTCATGTCGTCTTATAGATTATGGAACTACTAATAAGTCTGAGTTAAATATTTTTGATAAAATTGTAAAAAGAGTATCAGATATTAGTTATGAAATATATTTAATTCAATATCCGGTAATTTACTTATCACAATATATTAACATTAACCATCACTTGAAAACGCCTTTGATAATTATAGTTACAATAATACTTTCATATATATTAAATATGGCTACAAGAAAAAGAAAAAAAATTAAAGTTACTGGTATCATTTTATTAATTGTCATCATCGGAGCAACGACATTTGGAGGTTACAAATACATAACAGTAAAAAATCATCAAAAGGAAATGAAAGAACTCGAAGCAGAACTCGCAGAAAATGCAAAAATTATGGAAGAAAAACAGAAAGAGTATCAACAAATAAAACAACAAGAAGAAAATGACTGGACAAAAGAATTAAAAAAGTTAGAATCTGAAGCAAACTATGAAGAACTAACCAAGGCTTTACCAGTAACATTCATCGGTGACTCAGTAATGCTCGGAGCAATGAACAATTTACATGAAACTTTCCCAAATAGTTATTTTGATTCAAAAGAATCACGTTCAACATACGTAGGTTACCAAATAATCAGTGAATTAAAAGAAAATAACAAACTTGGTGATCCAGTAGTTATCCATCTTGGAACAAATGGTGATTGTAAAAACGGTTGCAAAGAAAAAATAATGGATCTTTTAACAGATCGAACAGTTTTCTGGATAAATACAACAAATATGCCAAGTGTTAATGAAAGCTTAAATGAGTTATCAACAAAATATTCTAACCTTCACATCATTGATTGGTACACATTATCACAAGGACAAAAAGATTGGTTCTATTCAGATGGTATTCATCTTCCTCCAAAAGGCAGAAGGGAATATACAAATATTGTTTATAATGCCATCTATAATGTATACAAAGATAATTTTAAAACTAAAAAAGATGAATTAATCAAAGAACATAAAGAAGAGTTAAAAAATAAAACTATGTTCTATGGTAATGATATTTTATTCTATAACTTCGAAGCAATTCAAACAAACTTCTCTGATGCAAAATTTGAAGTTAAAAAAGAATTTAGTTATTTAGATTTAAAAGCATCAATTGAAAAAGCCATCGCAGAAGATACGTTATCTAAAAAAATAGTAATAGCTTTTGATAATTCAACAATTATATCAACAAAAGAATATCAAGAATTAATTGAACTATGTAAAGATAGTAAACTATATATTGTATCAAGTGGAAAACCATTAGATAGCTTATCAAAATATGATAATGTTGAAGTAATAAATTTCTATAGTAAAATTCAAAAAAATAAAAATTATTTAATGGCAGATGGAATTCATTTAACAGAAAAAGGTAATGAAGCTCTACTAAAATTATTAGATAAAAAATTAAATTAGACTTATTAACAAATAGGTCTTTTTTATTAAATAAATTTTCAAACAAATGTATTGACAATACCACAAACATATGTTACAATAAAAACGCTTTTGAAAAATTACTTGTTAAACAAGTTGATATATATTATAATAAACAAAAAGGAAGGAGTGTTATCCATGAAAATAGATAATTTGTGCATGTCATTTGGTACCCAAGTGATTTTTGATAATGCTTCATTCCAAGTTAATAACAATGATAAAGTTGGTATAATTGGAGTAAATGGTGCAGGTAAATCAACATTATTAAATATATTATTAGGTAATTTAACTCCGGATAGTGGAACTATTAAATTAGATACCAAAATAAAAATTGGATACTTACCTCAAGTTATAATGGATGATGTAGAAGATAAAGAAGAAACCGTATTTGATTATCTTCTTGAAGGAAGACCAATAAAAAAATTAAAAAAAGAACTCGAAGATTTATACCAAACAATTGCAACTATAGATAATGATTATGAATTAAAAAAATATTATAAAAAAATTAATAGAGTAAGTGAAATGCTAGAATATTATGATGAATACAACGCGGAATCAATACTTCTTAAAATAATAAGTGGTATGAACATAAATGATGAATTATTAGACTTAAAACTAAAAGACATCTCTGGTGGGCAAAAATCAAAAATAGCATTTGCTAGATTATTATATAGTAACCCCGAAATATTGTTATTAGATGAACCAACCAATCATTTAGATTTAGATACAAAAGATTATATTATAGATTATTTAAAAAAATATCATGGAATCATCTTAGTTATTTCCCATGATACAGAATTCTTAAATGAAGTTACCAACAAAACATTATATGTCGATAAAATAAAACATGATACCACAATTTACAATGGTAACTATGAAAAATACAAAAAAATAAAACAAGAAAGAGATTTAGCAAAGAAAAGGTTATATGATCGCCAAATAAAGGAAGAAGAAAAATTAAAAAATATAATTGCAAAATATATTGGTGGTAATGAAAAAAAGGCGAACATTGCAAAAGATAGAATTAAAAAATTGGAAAGATTACAAAAAGAAAAAGTAACTTTAGAAAAAAGCAATAATTACACAAGATTCAATATTCAAATAAATAGACCAAGTTATAGCATTCCGTTAAAATGCAATAATCTAACATTTGGTTATGACGAAGATAATTTATTATATCAAAACTTAAACTTTGATTTATCACGTGGAGAAAAACTCTTAGTAGTAGGTGAAAATGGCATTGGTAAAACAACTCTCTTAAGATTAATAATGGGTTACTTAAAACCAATCGAGGGTAACATAGAAATAACAGACAAAACAGATATATCATATTATGCTCAAGAACATGAAATATTAGATACCAACAAAACTATACTTGATAATTTTAAAAATTTTGGTTTAGCAGATTATGAAATTAGAAGAATACTTGGTAGTTTTTTATTCTCCGGAGACGATATATACAAAAACATTTCAGTATTATCACCAGGTGAAAGAAGTCGTGTAGCTTTAGCAAAAATTTCTTTAAGTGGAGCAAATACATTATTACTTGATGAACCAACCAATCATCTAGATCCAATGACTCAAGCAATAATTGCAGATACTTTCAAAACATATGAAGGAACAATGTTGATAGTTTCCCACAACTTAGATTTTGTTGACAACTTAGGAATAAATAGAATGTTGCTATTACCCAGTGGCAGAATAACTTATTATGACAGAGACATAGTTATGCATTATGAATTAGATGCAGAAGATATTTTATAAAACTATTTAAATAAATGAAACTTTATGTTATTATTAATATAAGGAGATGATGTTTGTGGAAAAAAAAGAAACGATTCTAAAAATAAGTATTATCGTAGTGATTATCATCAGTGTAATAGCACTAGCAGTAAAAAAAGAAAACAAGAAACCAATCAAAGAAACTGAAGGTGTAACAGTTATACCAACGATGTATGATGAAATAACCAAAGACACAGCATGGAGTCCAACATTTCAATTGGTTTGGAATGACTTAAAAAATGAAGTTGTAAAGCAAGATATAACATTCAAAACTAAAAACAAAGCGGTAGAAAATCTTAACAAGGAGTACTTCACTGAAGATATGATATCGGGTGATTATTATTACAAAAATTATGGACTTAAAACTTTGGAACTAAAAGAAGAAATTGAGAAAGGTATCAAAGAAAAATTTAATCAAGAAAGTGATATCTTAAATGATTTTAGTTGGAATGAAGAAGATTTAAATAATAATGAATCAAACACAAAAAGATATTTCTTCTATTCAATGTTATATCGTGAATTTGAATATAAATACAAATTTAAAACACTAGATAACGCATCATTTGGTGATAAAGAAAATGTTAGATATTTTGGCATAAATACAAAATCTGGTGAAAAAGTAAGAAGTCAAATAAGAGTATTATTTTATAACAATTCAGATGAATTTGCAGTATCAGTTACAACAAAAAATAATGATGAAGTAATATTTTATAAAAATCCAAACGGAGATACATTTGCAACAATATATGAAAATTTATTAAAAAATAAAGAAGAATATTCCGGAGATGAAAAACTTTCAAATGAAGATACGTTCAAAGCTCCATATATTGATTTAAAAGTAAAACAAGAATTTAAAGAACTAGAAAATAAAAAGTTTTTAGCAAAAGATGGTGATGAATGTGAAATATATCAAGCACTTCAAAGTATTGAATTTAGATTAGATGAAACTGGTGGAAAAGTAAAAAGTGAAGCAGCAATGGATATGACAAAAACAGTGAGTATTGGACCAGATGATGTAAGATACTTCAACGTTGATAATACTTTTGCATTATTTATCAAAGAAGAAAACAAAGATGTTCCATACTTTGCCTTAAAAGTTGATGATATAACAAAATATCAACAATAGAGATTTAAAATAAAAAGTAATTATGATATAATCTTTTATAAGGAGATGAAATAAATGAAAATACCTTTTAAAAGAGGAAATATACTACTTCCTAAAAATGCGGATATGACAAAATGGAGTGTAGTAGCTTGTGACCAGTATACAAGTGAACCAGAATATTGGGCTGATGTTGAAAAAATCGTCGGAGAAAATCCCTCAACATTGAAATTAACATTACCAGAAATATATCTTGAAGAAGAAAATATTCAAGAAAGAATTAATAACATTAACGAAAATATGAAAGAATTAATGGATGAAAATTTCTTTAATGAATATAAAGATAGCATGATATATTTACAAAGAACTCAAAAGGATGGAAAAATCCGCGAAGGTTTAATGGGAATCGTTGACCTTGAAGGATATAACTATGAAATTGGAAGTCAAACCCCAATCAGAGCAACAGAAAAAACAGTTATAGAAAGAATACCACCACGTGTTAAAATCAGAGAAAACGCAACTTTAGAACTTCCTCATATTATGATTTTAATTGATGATGACAAAAAAGACATTATTGAATCACTAAAAACAAAAGTAAATGAAAATGATGTTGTTTATGATTTTGACTTAATGAAAGATGGTGGACATATCAAAGGATATTTACTTAATAATGGCACAATGGATGAAATTGATAGAAAGTTAGAACTTCTAGCAGATGAAGATTCATTTGAAAAGAAGTATGATGTTAAAAATAAAGGTGTTTTATTATTTGCCATGGGAGATGGAAATCATTCACTTGCAACAGCAAAAGCTTGTTATGAAAACTTAAAGAAAACAATGAGTGAAGAAGAATACTTAAATAACCCAGCTCGTTATGCATTAGTAGAACTTGTAAATTTACATAGTGATGCATTAGAATTTGAAGCAATCAATAGAGTTGTTTTTGATACAAATCCAAAAAATTTAATAAAAAAATTAAAAGAATATTATATTATTAACAAAGAAGGAAACGGCGAAAAATTTGAAATAATAACAAAAGATATAGATGAAATTTGGTATATTGAAAATCCAAAATCAAATATTTCTGTTGGTTCAATTCAAATATTTTTAGATGAATATCTAAAAGAAAATGCTGGAAAAATAGATTATATTCATGGTGAAGAAGTAACTAAAGAATTAACTCGTAAAAATGATAATAATGTAGGTTTTATATTTGATGCTATGCCTAAGAGTGAATTGTTTAAAACAGTAATTCTTGATGGTTCACTTCCAAGAAAAACTTTCTCAATGGGTCATTCATATGACAAGAGATATTACCTTGAAGCAAGAAAAATCAAATAATATTTTAAAGATATGGAATAATTCTGTATCTTTTTTCTATAATAAAAATTAAATAAAAAAACACTTGATTAACGTACGTATATATATTATAATTTATTTACTGGCAAAAAAAGTGAGTGTTTTTGATTTTCAAAAGAAAGGAAGAACTATGCAAAAAGAAGAATTGTTAACAAAATTATCAGAGTATAATAAAACTTTGAATGATCTTGGGAGGTATCTTTGACTTAGAAGAAAAGAAAAATAGAATCAAAGAACTAGAAGAAGAACAAACAAAAGAAAATTTTTGGCAAAATGTTGATAGAGCAAACGAAGTTAATAAGGAATTATCAAACTTAAAGAAAGAATTAAATCTATATAGTGATTTAAATAAACAAATTAATGAAGGTTTAGAATTATTAAATGGTGATGTTGATAACGATATTATTTTGTTGATAAGTGAAGAGTTATCAACACTAAGCAGTAAAATAAATGACTTAGAAACAGCTGTTACTCTAAACGGGGAATTTGATTCATTAAATGTATATTTAGAAATTCATCCCGGAGCTGGAGGAACCGAATCATGTGACTGGGCAAGCATGCTTGAAAGGATGTATCAAAGATTTTGTGAAAAATACAACTATAAGTGGGAAATAATTGATGAACAAAATGGTGAAGAGGCTGGTATAAAAAGCGTTACCTTAAAAATTAGTGGCGATTATGCTTATGGTTATTTAAAAAATGAAACTGGTGTTCATCGTTTAGTTAGAATATCTCCATTTGATGCCGGAGCAAGAAGACATACATCATTTGCATCAGTAAGTATTATGCCAGAGATAAAAAAAGAAATAAACGTTGAAATAAAAGAAAGTGATTTGAAAATAGATGTATATCATTCAAGTGGAGCTGGAGGTCAATCTGTAAATACAAGTAATTCCGCAGTAAGAATAACTCATATACCAACTAAAACCGTAGTTACTTGTCAAAATGAACGAAGTCAATTAAATAACAAAGAACAAGCCATGAAAATGTTAAAAAATAAGTTATACATGATTGAACTAGAAAAAGAAAGACAAAAAACAAATGAATTAAAGGGTGAATCATCAAGTATCAATTTTGGAAGCCAAATAAGAAGTTATATTTTAGAACCTTATAAAATGGTTAAAGATCATCGTACTAATTATCAAAATAATGAACCAGAAAAGATATTGGATGGCAATATTATGGATATGTTGGTGTATAATCTAAAGGAGCTAAAATGAATAAAGAACTAGAATTTTTAAAAGAAAATATTAATAAAAATGACATAGTTGTAGTAGCTTGCAGTGGTGGACCAGATTCAATGTGCTTATTAAGCTTAGTAAATGAATTAAAAAATGAACTAAATTTAAAAATTATAGTTGCTCATGTAAATCATAAATTAAGAATTGAAAGCGAAGAAGAAAAAGAAATGGTAGAAAACTATTCAAAAGAAAATAACTTAATATTTGAATTGCTTGAAATAACTAAATATAGCAACAATAAATTTAGTGAAGAAGATGCTCGCAAAAGAAGATATGATTTCTTTAATAAATTAATAAAAAAGTATAATGCAAATGTTTTATTAACTGCACATCATGGTGATGATTTAATTGAAACAATTCAAATGCGTTTAACTCGTGGAAGTAATTTAAGTGGTTACATAGGAATTAAAATGATTAATGAAAACAATAACTATAAAATTCTAAGACCATTGTTAAGTACCACAAAAGAAAACATTCTAAAATACTTAAATGATAAAAATATTCCATATCGCATTGATAAAACTAATGAAGAATTAAAACACACTAGAAATAAATACCGTCATTATATATTGCCGTTTTTAAAAAAAGAGAATAAAAAGGTGCACGAAAAATATTTAAAATTTTCAAAAGAATTAATAGAATATGATAATTTTGTTAATACTTATATTAGAAATAATAATTTTATTGTTGATAACTCAATAGTTATCAACAAAATAAAGGGCGAAAGTGATTTTATCAAAAGAAAAGCTCTAGAATTACTTATTAAAGAAATTCAAAAAGATGATATATTTGACATATCTGATGAACAAATGAAAAATCTAATGAAGTTATACTCATTAGATAACAAAGAAATAGATTTAAACAACAACTATCAAGGAATAAATAGTTATGGAAAAATTTTGATTTTAAAGAAAAATAGTGAAATATTAAATAAAGTTTTAATAGATAAAGATATGAAATTATCAGATTATTACTTTTATTATAATGATGAGACTAAAAAAGATAATACAAATTCATGTATATTATTAAATAGTAATGAAATAAAACTTCCTTTATATATAAGGTCATTTGATAATGGCGATAGAATAGTTGTTAAGAATTTAAATGGTAGTAAAAAAGTAAGTGATATTTTTATAGATAATAAGGTTCCGAAACATAAAAGAAGCACTTATCCCATCCTAGTTGATGCAAATAATACCATTTTATGGGTACCAAATCTAAAAAAATCACAATTTTCTAAAGACTTTTCTGAAAAATATGATATAATAATTAAATGTGAGGCAAGGTGAATCGTATAAATGAATACAAAAATGAAAAAAAATAATAATTTTAAAAATTTATTACCCTATGTAGTTCTAATGGCAGTAATTGCTTTTGTACTACTTGCACTAAATATGCAAGGAACAACAATTAAAGAACTAAAAACAGGGGAATTAATCTCAGAATTAAAAGAAAATAACGTAACAGAAGTAACAGTTACTCCTCAAAGTAACAAAAGTATATATGTTATTGAAGGTAGATTAGAAGGATATAAAAAATCTGAAAAATTTACATCAAGAGTTGTAGCAAGTGAACTAGACACAGTTCTTGAACTTATTAATGAAAATAATGTAAAAGAATATGATACAAATCCAGATCCAGGTGAAAACATAATTCTATATTTAGCAGTTAATGTATTACCATTATTATTAATGGTAGTAATAATGTATATTTTATTTACAAAATTAGCTAATTCCAATAAGAACTCAATGGATTTTGGTAGAAGTAAGGCTAGATTAAGTAATGATTCTGATAAGAAGAGTTTCAAAGATGTAGCTGGATTAAAAGAAGAAAAAGAAGAAGTTGAAGAATTAATTGATTTTCTAAAGAACCCTAAAAAGTTTGAAAAAATGGGAGCAAGAATTCCTAAAGGAGTTTTATTAGTAGGTCCTCCAGGAACAGGTAAAACTTTACTTGCTAAAGCTATTGCGGGTGAAGCTAATGTACCATTCTTCTTTATAAGTGGTTCAGATTTCGTTGAATTATTTGTAGGTGTCGGAGCGTCACGTGTTCGTGATATGTTCAAAGAAGCAAAAAGAAATGCTCCATGTTTAATATTCATAGATGAAATTGATGCTGTAGGTCGTCAAAGAGGAACAGGTCTTGGCGGTGGACATGATGAAAGAGAACAAACACTTAACCAATTATTAACTGAAATGGATGGTTTCGGTGAAAATGAAGGTATTATCATTATTGCAGCCACAAATAGACCAGATGTTCTAGACCCAGCTCTACTTCGTCCAGGTCGTTTCGATAGACAAGTAACAGTAAGTCTACCAGATGCTAATGAACGTGAACAAATCTTAAAAGTTCATGCTAAAAATAAAACATTAGGAAAAGATGTTAACTTAACAAATTTATCTTTACGTACACCAGGTTTCTCTGGAGCAGATCTAGAAAACCTACTTAACGAAGCTGCACTTCTTACTGTTCGCCGTAACAAACATGCCATAACAATGGATGAAATTGATGAAGCAACAGATAGAGTTTTACTCGGACCAGCTAAAACAACAAGAAAAATTACAGATAAAGAAAAGAAACTTGTTTCAATCCATGAAGCAGGACATGCTGTAATTGGTATAAAGTTAGAAGATGCTCAAGAAGTTCACAAAATTACAATTATACCTCGTGGTATGGCTGGTGGTTACACAATGATGCTTCCAAAAGAAGAAAAAATTGCCGTAATGACTAAAGATGAATTGTTAGCTCAAATCACTGGTTTACTAGGTGGTCGTGTAAGTGAAGAAATGTTCTTACATGAAATTTCAACCGGGGCAAGTGATGACTTCAAAAAAGCAACACGTATTGCAAGAAGTATGGTTACTGAATATGGAATGAGTGACTTAGGTCCAGTTCAATATGAAGAAAAGAGTGAAAATGTCTTCTTAGGAAGAGATTATGCTAAATCAAGAGATTTCTCAGATCAAGTAGCTTTAGAAATTGATGAACAAGTTCGTAAGATTATCGAAGATTGTTATGAAAAAGCTAAAAAGATTATTGGTGAAAACAAAGATTTAATTTTTGCTTTAAGTGATGCATTAATGCAATACGAAACAATTACTAAAGAACAAATTGAATCAATCGTGGAAACAGGAAAGATTAAACCAATCGAAGAAACCAAAGAAGAAAAACAAACAGAAGTTAAAGAAGAACCAAAGAAAAAAGTAAAGAAAAATAACGAAGAAAATAAATAATTGTTGCAAAGTTTATAAACTTGTGATAAATTAATAAAGAACGGATGTGTTAAAATATGTTAGAAAATATATTACTTGTAGTATCTGTATTATTAATTGCTATAGTCCTTTTACAAGGAAATAAAGCAAGTGATGCAGGTTCAATTATAACTGGTGGAAATGAAAATTTATTTGGACACCAAAAAGAAAGAGGATTAGAACTTGTTGTAACAAGATTAACAATGATTCTAGGAGTGCTTTTCTTTGTAATATCTTTAATATTATTCTTAAAGTAGTGGTTAATCCCACTATTTTTTGTTTTAAACTTATCACAAACCAAGATAAACACTTGGAAAAATAAGTGCTTTTGCTCTTCAACCATCAAAGATTATAACTTATATTAAATAAAGTTGAAACATACTTTATTTTTTTTTGTCAATAATGTATAATATTATTAATGATAGGAGATACATATGAAAAAAAATGGATTTACATTAATTGAAATACTAGTAGTTATAGCTCTTTTAGCAGCAGTTTCTGTAACTGTCGGAGTAAGTATGACAGGAATGACACAAAGAGAAAATGAAAAAAAGATAAAAGAGTATCAAACAACAATTGAAGATGCAGCGTGTGTATATGTTGAAGTTAAGAATATGACAACTGATACTACAGTATCTATTGGAACACTTCTAGATGAAGGATATTTAAGGAAAAACTTAACTAATCCAAGTACAAAAAAAAATATTGAAGAAGAAAGGACAAAAACAGTAACTATCAAATGGGTAAATAATGAAAAAAAATGTGAATTTAAGACTAGTTAAATTTATCCAAATATGATATACTTTATGTGTGATAAATATGAAAGATAAAAAGCGGGTTCAAACAATTTTATTAATTTTAATTGGGGTTATTGCGATTATACTAGCTATCGTTTTAATTTTTGGTGGCTTAAAAGATAAAAAAGTGAAAAAATATTACAATAAAGTTGAAAATGCAGCATGCAAATTAGCAGAAGATGAAAACTACAATGAAGTCTTGTGTGATGCATTTAAAAACTTATGTAAAATTGATTTTGAAAAGTTAATTAACCGAGAATATATCGATAGTAGTTTAATAAATCCATTAACCAAAAAGAAAATTAGTGAAGATACTAAAGGTTATGTACAAGTATCTTGGAAGGATGAAAAGATAGTTTGTACCTATAAAGAAGGTTAGATTGGATGAAAGAAAAAATTATTGAAGTTTTAAAAGAATGTACAAAAGCACAAACACTAAATGACATTAACAGAAAAATGCATATGAGTTCCATGAAAGAAATTGAAGAAATGGAAAGTGCATTAAATGAATTGGTAGAAGAAGGAATAGTGCATAAATCTAAAAAACATGAATACATTCTCATGGAAAATACAAAAGCCCTTAAAGTGGGTGTTTTACGCATTAATAAAAATGGTAATGGATTTGTAAGTGTAAAAGATGGAGAAGACGTTTTTGTTTATAAAACGGATTTAATGGGATCGATAAACGGAGACTTTGTTGAAGTTGAAATTACATCTAAATTAGATGACCCGGATCCATCTGGAGTAATAAGACACATTTTAAAAAGAGATTTAAAATATGTTGTAGGTGAAATGGTAGTTATCAACAAAAAATTATCATTTAAACCAGATGATGAAAAATTAAATGTAGCATTTAGAATAACTAAAGAAAGTATGAAAGGGTGTGTTGAAGGACACAAAGTAGTAGTTACTATATTAAAAGAAATCAGAGATAGAGTATTCCTTGGTAAAGTGGAAAAAATAATTGGTCATAAAAATGATCCTGGGGTAGACATTTTATCAATCGCAGCTAAACATTCTATAGATCCAGTATTTAGTGATTCTGTAATCGAAGAATTAAAACATATACCAGATGAAGTAAGTGAAAAAGAACTTATCGGACGAAAAGATTTAACAAATGAAATGATATTTACAATAGATGGTAATGATACAAAAGATATCGATGATGCTATAAGCGTTAAGAAAAATGGAGAAAATTATGAACTGGGAGTTCATATTGCAGACGTATCAAATTATGTTAAAGTTGGAACGGAACTTTATGAAAGTGCATTTACTCGTGGAACATCAAGTTATCTAGCAGATACTGTAATACCAATGATACCACATCAATTGTCAAATGGTATTTGTTCTTTAAATCCTGAAGTTATTCGCTTAACTATAAGTTGTGTTATGCAAATTAATAACAAAGGAAAAGTCGTAGATTATGAAATTTTCCCATCATATATTAAATCAAGAAAACAAATGACATATGAAAATGTTAACAAAATTTTAGATGAAAATATTATACCAGAAGGTTATGAAGAATTTGCAGATACTTTAAAATTAATGCATGAACTAGCTAAGATTTTACGTGCTGAAAAAATAAGCCGTGGATATATTGACTTTGGAATTGATGAAGCTAAAGTAATTCAAGATGAAAAAGGTAAAGCAATTGATATTGTAAAAAGAGTTCAAGGAACTGGTGAAAAACTAATCGAAGATTTCATGATAGCAGCTAATGAAACTGTAGCTACCCACATAAGTAATATGGACCTTCCATTTATTTATCGTGTTCACGACTTACCAAACAGTGATAAAATCGAAGACTTTAGTAATCTATTAAAGCAACTTGGATATCATTTAAATGTCAACATGAATTCTTTGACACCAAAGACAATGCAACAAATTCTAAATGAACTAAGAGACAAAGATGAATTTATGATTTTATCTGATATGCTTTTAAGAAGTATGAAAAAAGCTATTTATAGTACCAACAACATTGGTCACTTTGGACTTGCAAGTAAAAACTATACTCATTTTACAAGCCCAATAAGAAGATTCCCAGACTTAACAGTTCATAGATTATTAAGAACATACCTATTTGAAAATAGAATAGATATGGAAACTATTAATTTTAATGCCAAATATCTAATTGATGTCGCAGAACATTCAAGTGAAACCGAAGTTAATGCTATCGAAGCAGAACGTGAAGTATTAGATATGAAAATGGCAGAATATATGGAAGATCATATCGGTGAAGAATATGATGGAATCATCAGTGGTGTAACGAACTTCGGCTTATTTATTGAACTTTCAAATTTAGTTGAAGGATTAGTTCACATAAGTACACTGCCAGGTTATTTTGAACATGTACCTGAATTGTTATCTTTAGTAAGCAGTGATAAAAAAACTAAATATCGTATCGGAGACAAAGTAAGAGTTAAAGTTATTAACGCTAATAAGGATCAAAAAATAATTGATTTTGAATTAGTAAAGGAAGATAAAGATGGAAATAAAAAATAAGAAAGCATACTTTAATTATTTCGTCGAAGATACTAAAGAAGCAGGAATTGTTCTTGTTGGAACAGAAATAAAATCTGTTAAAAAGGGTTCAGTTAATCTAACAGATAGTTATGTTAGAATCAAAAACAATGAAGCATATGTCATAAACATGTTCATTGATAAATATGATGAAGGTAGTATCTTTAATCATGAACCAACACGTGAAAGAAAACTATTACTTCACAAAAATGAAATAAAGAAATTACATGAATTAATAGTCCGTAATGGTTACACTTTAGTGCCTTTAAAAATATATTTAAAAAATGGTTATGCTAAAGTTGAAATAGGTATTTGTAAAGGTAAAAAGTTATATGATAAAAGAGAAACAATAAAAAAAAGGGATATTGAAAGAGAACAAAAATATCGGAGGTAGTAAATGAAAGCGTTAAAAATTAAAATTAGTAAGGATAAAAATAAGTTATTTATTGGAATTGGTATTATTGTAATATTAATACTTGGAATAGTGGCTTTTATATTGTGTAAAGATAAAAAAGAAGATAAGTCTAAGGATAATGCTCCGGATGTAACTGTAAAAGATAATACAACACAAAAAAAATTAAAAATTGTTGATGAAAACAGTACATCTAGACCATATGCTGTAATGATTAATAATATTAATGTAGCAAGACCATTACAAAGTGGATTACAAGATGCATACATAATGTATGAAATAATTGTTGAAGGTGGAATTACAAGATACATGGCTTTATTCATGGATCAAAACACTGCTCGTATTGGTTCAATTCGAAGTGCAAGGCATTATTTTTTAGATTATGCATTAGAAAACGATGCAATTTATGTTCATCATGGACAAAGTCCTCAAGCACAAAATGATTTTAGTGCTCTTGGAATTGACAGAATTGTAGTTGATAATACAAAAACAGGATGGAGAGATAAATCCCTTAATGTAGCAAGTGAACATACACTATTTACTAGTATTGAAAAATTAAATAATGGTCTTGGTAAAAAAAGAACAACAAGAAAAGGTAATTTATTATTAAATTATAGTATTGATGAAATAAATTTAGCTGAAATGGAAGGAAGTTCTAAAGCTGATAATGTTTCAATCAGATATTCTAGTGGAATGGTATCAAGTTATACATATGATAGTAATCACCAATATTATTTAAGAAGCGTTAATGGTAAAGCTCACACAGATTATGTGACAAAAGAACAATATCATTTTAAAAATATAATTACGTATCAAGTAAAAAACTACACATTAAATGATGGTGAAAACAAAGGTCGTCAAAATATAGAAAATATTGGTTCAGGAACTGGCTACTATATAACAGATGGATATAGTATTCCAATTAAATGGAGTAAATCATCAAGAAGTGAAAAAACAAAATATTACTTCACAAATGGTGAAGAACTAAAAGTTAATGATGGAAACACATTTATTCAAATTCAACCAATCGGAGAAACATTAACCATAAATTAAGGAGGAAACATGACAAGTTTTATTGATTTTTTAACAGAACATTACTTAATATTTGATGTTATAACTATATTTTTAATATTTTCTTTAATTGGTTATTTTGTTAATCTAAAAAAAGAAAAAAAGAGTGATTTCAAACTTGATGAGAGCAATATGAATAATAACTATGTTAATACATCAAATAATTTTCAAATGAATATGTCAAATGAAAGTACTGTAAAAACAGGAATAAATCAAAATGTTTCACTGCAAGATTATGTAAATAAAACCGCAAATATAAAGAATAATGAAAATAACAACATGTAAATAAAGGGGTTACCCCTTTTTATTTGTTCTAAAATTTGATATAATAAATAAGTAGATTAAGGATGGTGTTTAAATGAATTTATCAACAATATTGGAAACATTTACAAAATTGCTTGATATATGTCTAGTATGGATAGCATTTTATTATATATTAAAAAATGTTAAAAATAATATAAAAATGGTCTTAATAGTAAAAGGTGTAATAATTATTTTACTAGTTAAGTTACTTAGTGATTGGTTAAATCTATATACAGTAGGTGTAATTCTTGAATATGCAATTCAGTGGGGACCACTTGCAATAATAGTAATATTCCAACCAGAAATAAGAAGCGTATTGGAATCTCTTGGTCGTACTCAACTTCTAGGTCGTCACAAAGTATTAACAGTTGATGAAAGAGAAAAAGTTGTATATGAAATAATGCGTGCTGTAGAATACCTAAAGAAAAATAGAATCGGTGCTCTAATAGTTATAGAAAGAGAAATATCTTTAGAAGAATATATTAAAAATGCAACAAAAGTATATGCTGATATATCTGATTCATTACTTGAAACAATATTCTTTCCAAATTCACCACTTCATGATGGCGGTGTAATTATTCAAGGAGACAGAATAACATGTGCGGGAGCAGTATTTAGAACAAGTATGAACCCAAATATTTCTAAAAGATTAGGTACAAGACACAGGGCTGCCTTAGGAATTGCTGAAGAAAGTGATGCAATAGCACTTGTAGTCAGTGAAGAAACAGGTAGATTATCAATAGCAGTTGAAGGAAACCTACATTATAATCTAGATTCTGATCAATTTAGAATGATGTTAATTGATGAACTAAAACCTAAGATGGAAGTCTTCTTCGAAGCAGATGAAAGTGATGGTGAAGACGAATGATTTCAAGATTATGGAGAAAAATATACAATTTTATAGATAAATTTATCGTCGTACCAATAAGTAGATTTATCTATTATCTATCTAAAAAAACAAAAAAGAACCAAGGTAAATTAGATAAGTTATTAAATAAACCAAACTTTTTAATATATTTATCTTTAATTTTAGCAGTAGGTATGTTCTTGCTGATTGATTCAAAAGTTATAAATTTAGTTAAAACAGAAGCTGAAGAAATACCAAATATACCAGTTGTGGTTAAATACAATGAAGAAGCTTATGTAATCGAAGGGGTTCCTGAAACTGTAGATATAACCTTAACGGGTAGAAAAAGTGATATTTATTTAGCAAAACAATTAGGAGAATATGAAGTCGTACTTGATTTATCTGATTATAAACCAAGTGATAATCCTTACAAGGTATATTTTTCATATTCAAAACCAATAAAATCATTAACATATAAACTTGATCCATCATATGTTCAAGTAATGATTAAAAATAAAGAAAGTCAAGTTAAATCAATATCATATGACTTATTAAATATAAATGCTCTAGATAGCAAATTAAGTGTTAAATCTGTAACATTAAGTAAGTCAGAAGTCGTAGTAAAGGGTGGAAGTGATGCACTAAAAGAAATTGCATCAGTTAAAGCATTAATTGATTTAGCAAAAGAAAACTTCACTGAAGCAGGAAACTATGATATAGATAATGTTGAACTAGTGGCGTATGACTCAAAAGGTAATAAATTAACAAATATCGAAATTGTTCCTGGAACAATCAGTGCTACAGTAAAATTAGATAGTTACTCAAAAGCAGTACCTGTATCAATTGAAACAACCGGAGAATTAATCGCTGGTAAAGCCTTAGCATCTATCCTTATAAATGGAAGTGCAGATTATTCAATAACAATCTATGGTGATCAAGAAGAAATTGACAAGATTAATAGTGTTCCAGTTACAATAAATATTGATGGTCTAGGTAAGGAAGGAACTAAAAAATATAATGCTACGATTACTAAACCAAATGGTGTTAGAAAAATGAGTACTGAAAAAGTAACAATAACAGCAACATTCGGTGAAGAAGTACAACAAACTATAGATATAAGTAACAATATAACACCGACTAACTTAAGTGAAGGTCTAACAGCAAATCTAATTGATAATAAAGATATAACTGTTCAAGTTAAAGGTGTATCAAGTGCAATAGAAAAAGTTTTAAATGACAAAAAATATCAAGTAGCACCATATATTGACTTATCAGGATTAGGTGTTGGTGAACATGAAGTGGAAATTAAAATCAATAACACTAACCCACTAGTAACATATGTTGTATCAAGCAAAGTTAAGATAAAAATATCAGAAACATAGAAAAAGAATGACGAAGAGCCATTCTTTTTCCATGTTTTCAAGTTAATCATGAATATCTGTAAAGAATAATCCAATGTTGATAAGTCCGCAGATACCAACAATAATGTAGATAATTTTTTCTAATACTTTCATATTACCAAATAATTGTTGAACGATATTTATATCAAATAATCCATAAATACCCCAGACAATAGCACCAACAATGGTAAATACTAAAGCAGTTTTTTGTAATATAGCCATATTTTCACTCCTTTAATAATATTTTTACCAATAAAGTAAATAATATACATATTTTAAAATAGAAAAAATATATTTTATTAGAAAAGGGGATTTGGTAATGAAAAAGTATTTAATATTAATAATGATTATGTTATTAACATTAACAGGTTGTGGCAGCTATAAATTAGAAGATGCTGTTAATGACTTTACTAAAAAGGTTGAAAACAGTAAATCATACAAATTGAATGGAACAATGGAAATCAACAGTGGAGATGAAATATTTACATATAATATTGATGCCTATTATTTAAAAGATGATTATTATAAGGTTGTACTTGTAAATCAAACTAATAACCATGAACAAGTTATTTTAAAGAATAAGGAAGGATTATATGTTGTTACACCAAGTTTGAACAAAAGCTTTAAATTTGATAGCGTCTGGCCTGAAAATTCATCACAAGCATATTTACTTAAAAATTTAGTAAATGATTTAAAAAATGATAATGAAAAGGAATTTGAAAAATTAGAAAAAGGTTACATTTTAAAAAGTAAAGTAAATTATCCGAACAATGATGAGTTAAGTTATCAAAAGATGTATTTTGATAAGGATATGAATTTAGAAAAGGTTGAAGTATATACTTCAGATAATATAATAAAGATTAAAGTTATATTTAAAGATATTAATTTAAAAGCTAAATTAAAAGAAGATGACTTCGTTTTAGATGATTTAGTAAAGAATAGTGAAGATAATAAAGATAACAATAATGTTGAAAATAAAGATATAAATAATGATAATAAAGCTAAAGATGAAAATAAAGAAACTAATAATAAAGATTGTATGAATGAAACATGTAAAGAGGATAATAAAACATGCAAAGATAATAAATGTGATGAAAAAACTGGAGCATTAGATGGTATTATTTATCCATTATATCTTCCAACAAATACTCATTTAAAGAGTTCAGAAACAGTTGAAACATCAAATGGAGATAGAGTTATACTTACATTTGCTGGTGATAAAAACTTTGTTATTGTAGAAGAAGTCGCTAAAAGTGCATCTGATTTTGAAATAATACCAGTTTTCGGAGATCCACTTATGCTTGATAAAACAATCGCTGCCTTAAGTTCAAATTCTATAAGCTGGAACAGTGAAAACATCAGTTACTATCTTGTTAGTAGTGACTTATCAACAAATGAATTAGTAAATGTTGCAAAATCACTAGGAAATTCTAAAACAGTTATATCAACCAAATAAGGATAGAGAAATCTATTCTTTTTTAGTGTTAATACCTTGCAAAAATGTTATATATTATGTATAATTAAATCATGGAGGGTCAAGTATGGCAAAGAAAAAAGTTAAATTAAATGATAAGGTTAACACCAAAAATAAGAAAGGAATCAATATTGATAAATATGAAACTGATGAAGCAAAAGAAGTAAAAAGATTTGTCTTTATATTATTAGGTATAATAATTGTAGTTCTTGCTTGTTATGGAATCACTAAAGTTGTAAAAGATAAAAAAACTATTGATAATGAAGAAACTGTAACTGCAGGTGTAATAGATTATGATAAAGTAAGTGTTGGCACTATTCTAAATAGAAATATCAATGAATACTATGTAATTGTATATAATCAAAAAGATGAAAATGCAATGTATTATTCTGCAATAGTAACAAAATATTTAAAAAATGATAAAGCTAAAAAAGTATTCTTCTGTGATTTAGATAATGAATTAAATGCAAAATTCTACTCTAAAGACAAAGAAAGTAATCCAAAAGCAAAAGATGCCTCTGAGTTTTCATTCAAAGATTTAACACTAATCAAAGTAAAAAATGGTAAAGTTGACAAATATATTGAAGACCTTGACACAATTAAAGCAGAATTAAGCATATAGAAAAGTTTTTAACTTTTCTTTTTTTTATAATAATGATAAAATAATGATAGGTGATTGTTAAAATGAAAAAAGGTAAAGGTTTTAATTTAATGAGTGTAGTTATCATAATTTGCATTACATCTTTAATATCTGCAATAACAGCAGGAATAATTGTTACTAATAATTATGATTTATCATATAAAGGTTTATCAACAGACAAAAATCTAAATGAATTTCTAAAAGCATATTCAAATATTGTTAATAATTATTATGAAGATATTGATAAAGAGAAAATGTTGGATGCCGCAATGGATGCAATGTTAAATTACTTAGGGGATAACTATACAACTTATCTAACCAAAGAACAAAGAAAAGAGCTTGAAGAAAGATTAGCAGGTGAATATGAAGGTTTAGGTATAAAAATTAGTGGCAGAGAAATAGTAGAAATTACTGAAAATAGTCCAGCTAGTGAAGCAGGTCTTATGGTAGGCGATTTATTTGTTAGTGTCGAAGGAACAGATGTTACCAACGCTACAAGTTCAATTATTTCAACCCTTATCAGAGATGACAGCAAAAAAGAAGTAAATATAGTTATAGATAGAAATGGAAACCAAATGCCATTTAAAATAACTAAAAGTTTAATACCAACATCATCAATTTCTTATGAATTAAAAGAAAATAATATTGGATATTTAAAGATAGACATTTTTTCAAGACCTTTAACAAGTGAAATTGAGAATGCTTTAGTTGACATGGAATCAAAAGGAATGCAAAAATTAATAATAGATGTAAGAGATAATACTGGAGGATACCTTGATTCTGCTGAAACAACTGCAAGTCTATTCTTAGAAAAAGGTAAATTAATATATTCATTACAAGATAAAAATGGTAAAGAGGACTATAAGGATACAACAGAAACTAAACGTGATTATCCAATTGTAGTACTTACTAATCATAATTCTGCGTCATCTTCAGAAATACTTGCTGCAGCTTTAAAAGACAGCTATAATGCAATTTTAGTTGGTGAAACAAGCTATGGTAAAGGAAAAGTTCAACAAACCTATGACATTGAAAATGGTGGGATGGCAAAATATACATCAGCAAAATGGTTACGCCCTAACGGTAGTTGTATTGATGGTGTAGGATTAAAACCTGATTATGAAGTAAATATTATATATGATTATAACGAAAACGGAGAAATAGTTGGGTATACAGATACTCAGCTTAATAAAGCAATAGAGGTTATTGGAGCAATGTAATTTGCTCTTTTTAAGTATATAAGGGTGGTGAAATATGAAAATCGGCGATAAATATCAAATTCATTGTTATAAACATAATGGGAAAGCGTATCAAGCAAGTGATGAAACAATCATTATAGATATAAAAAAAGATTATATTGTGTGTGGAAATTATATGGTGGATGTTTTTGAACCTGAAGGGCATTCTTACAAAACAAAGGAGTTAGCAATAATATTTTTTTATAAAAAACATTGGTTTAATTGTATTGCACAACTAAAAAACTTTGGATTATATTATTATTGTAATATGGCAACTCCATATATAGAGGATGAAAATGTTATAAAATACATCGATTATGATCTAGATTTAAGAGTGTATCCAGATGGTTGTTATAAGATACTTGATCATAATGAATATAACTATCACAAGAAAAAAATGAAATACCCAAAAGAAATTGATACAATAATAAAAAAAGAATTAAAAGAATTATTAGAAATGAAGAATCAAAAAGTAGGACCATTTAATATAAAAACAATAAAAATGTATGAGAAAAAATATAAAGAACTAGTGAAAAATAAAAAAAATATCTAAAAAAATAAAAATATTTGAAAAAAATAAAAGTTCTAAAAATAAAAAAAACGCATAAAATAAAGTGAAAAGTGCCCAAAAAGTGTAATTTTTTAAAAAAAATGCAAAAAATTAAAAAAAATTGCGATTTTTTGTTGACATTGGTTTCAGAATTTGATATATTATCTATGCACTCAGCAAAAAGGGTGCAAAAATGATCTTTGAAAACTAAGTAAAAAAGTCAATTTTGAGTAGCTTTGGATAAACTTAAAAATTTAAAAGATTTAAATTTATAAATCAATTTTATTGAGAGTTTGATCCTGGCTCAGGATGAACGCTGGCGGCATGCCTAAGACATGCAAGTCGAACGAAGGGGCCCAATGAAAAGAATTGAAGTTTGGAGTGCTTGCACAAAGAATGAATTGAATTGGATTTGGAATTTCCCCTTAGTGGCAAACGGGTGAGTAACACGTGGGTTACCTGCCTCTAAGTTGGGGATAACAGTTGGAAACGACTGATAATACCGAATGTGCTCTACGGAGTAAAGAAGCCTTTAAAGCTTCGCTTAGAGATGGGCCTGCGGCGTATTAGCTAGTTGGTGGGGTAATGGCCTACCAAAGCAACGATGCGTAGCCGAACTGAGAGGTTGATCGGCCACACTGGGACTGAGACACGGCCCAGACTCCTACGGGAGACAGCAGTTAGGAATATTCGTCAATGGGGGAAACCCTGAACGAGCAATGCCGCGTGAACGATGACGGCCCTATGGGTTGTAAAGTTCTGTTGTTTGGAAAGAACGATAGATAGAGGAAATGCTATCTATGTGACGGTACCATTCAAGAAAGCCACGGCTAACTACGTGCCAGCAGCCGCGGTAATACGTAGGTGGCGAGCGTTATCCGGATTTATTGGGCGTAAAGGGTGCGCAGACGGTTTATTAAGTCTAAAATCAAATCTTGGGGCTCAACCCCATTCCGTTTTAGAAACTGGTAGACTTGAGTATGGTAGAGGCAAATGGAATTCCTAGTGTAGCGGTGGAATGCGTAGATATTAGGAGGAACACCAGTGGCGAAGGCGATTTGCTGGGCCATTACTGACGTTCATGCACGAAAGCGTGGGGAGCAAATAGGATTAGATACCCTAGTAGTCCACGCCGTAAACGATGAGTACTAAGTGTTGGGGCAACCCAGTGCTGAAGTTAACACATTAAGTACTCCGCCTGAGTAGTACGGTCGCAAGGCTGAAACTCAAAGGAATTGACGGGCACCCGCACAAGCGGTGGAGCATGCTGTTTAATTCGAAAATACGCGAAGAACCTTACCTAGGTTTGACATCCCCGGCAAAGCTATAGAAATATAGTGGAAGTTATCCGGGTGACAGGTGGTGCATGGTTGTCGTCAGCTCGTGTCGTGAGATGTTTGGTTAAGTCCAACAACGAGCGCAACCCTCATCATTAGTTGCTAACATTCAGTTGAGAACTCTAATGATACTGCCAGTGTAAGCTGGAGGAAGGTGGGGATGAGGTCAAATCATCATGCCCCTTACATCTAGGGCTACAGGCGTGCTACAATGGCCGGTACAACGAGTCGCAACACGGTGACGTGAAGCTAATCTCTTAAAGCCGGTCCCAGTCCGGATTGGAGTCTGCAATTCGACTCCATGAAGTTGGAATCGCTAGTAATCCCGAATCAGAATGTCGGGGTGAATACGTTCCCGGGTGTTGTACACACCGCCCGTCACGCCATGGGAGTCTGTAATACTTGAAGTCGGTAGCCTAACCCGTAAGGGAGGGGGCCGCCCAGGGTAGGACAGGTGACTGGGGTGAAGTCGTAACAAGGTATCCCTACGAGAACGTGGGGATGGATCACCTCCTTTCTATGGAGATATTTTATAGAAAAACAACCGTATGAAACCTTCGGGGCTAGCACATTTATGTGAAAAGGTTTCAATCAAGAAGCTGCGGACTATTTTACTTGGTTTTGAGAGATCATTCTCTCAGATTGTTAAACCAAAATTGGTTTAGTGATTTTGTTCTTTGAAAAACTAGATAATGCAAAATTGAGTAGTCAATTACTGTCCTAGTAATTGACATTAAGATCTCAAAACTCATTTAATTAGGAATAATGGTGAATAATACGTAAGTGATTGTTTAACGAAAAGTTAAATTATTAAGGGCGTATGGTGGATGCCTTGGCATTAGAAGACGATGAAGGACGCGACAAACAGCGATATTGCTTCGGGGAGTTGTAAGTAAACTATGATCCGGAGATCTCCGAATGAGGAAACTCACCCATTAGGGTATCATAAAGTGAATACATAGCTTTATTGAAGTCAACCCCGTGAACTGAAACATCTTAGTAACGGGAGGAAAAGAAAGAAAAATCGATTGCCTGAGTAGTGGCGAGCGAAACGGCAACAGCCCAAACCAGTCTTAGGACTGGGGTTGTAGGACACTAATATACGGAGTTACCAAGTTTTATGATAGCAGAACACTTTGGAAAGAGTGACCATAGGAAGTGATAGTCTTGTATGCGAAATCATGAAACCTCTATAGTGTATCCTGAGTACGGCGGGACACGAGAAATCTTGTCGGAATCTGTGGGGACCATCCCATAAGGCTAAATACTCTCTAATGACCGATAGTGAACAAGTACCGTGAGGGAAAGGT
>OGRO01000076.1_pt1 | contig 100930 bp, 92 predicted proteins | sample 1553451 | NCBI WGS metagenome assembly OGRO01 (sample SAMEA2580021, study PRJEB22360) | human gut metagenome | reverse complement strand
AACCCCCGCTACATACCCCTTTGACAGTGTGTTTTCCTAATAGGAGCTAATCATACGAAACTAGTGCACCATTGTCAATGGTACAAAGTAGGCGCGATGAAAAGGGTGCCGGTATTCATAATTAGTCATAACAAAAACGCCTCCTTAATATGTTGTATAGTTGTGGGAACCTCAACTATACAACGCATTAAGAAGGCATTTCCTTTCAAAGTAAGAAATTATTTTGGCAATATAAGAGTAACGCTTTGAGCAATGCGGATCAACTCGTCATCACTGAGAAAACCATCTATAAAAAAGCAGATGTTGCTTTTAGTATCGATCCAAGTAATACAACTACTTTGAGTTTCAGTGGCGGATGAATAGAGTTGTCCAGGATTACCATTTATAGATATCTCTGATACAGACATGTTTTCTAGTTCAATAGACATGGCGCTACCAGAGTCCATGGGGCCATACTGGAAAAAAAGCCAATGGTCTCCCGAGTACGCCATAAACCGCATCGAGGTTGCTCTGGAGTAGTCGTTCGGGGTTGAAAGAATCTCTGCATTATGATGATATCCCTCTGGAATATACGAAAGCTGATACTCTGGAAGATCCGATTCAGTGTGCTCGCTGGAAAATCGATACATAACATAAGTGTCATACCACTCGGTGACCCAATTAACGACCGCAGCGTAGACCTTGGGACTGATGAGCATCAGCATGCCGAGGCTTAGGCTGCCAATCAATGCGATGGTTGCCACCATTTTTGCAGCTCGCTTCCAGACCGGCTTTTGCCTGCGTTCAGCCCACTTCTTTGGGTTGGACAGAAGAGATTGCATGGATTTCTGAAACTTAAGAGAAGTTTCAACCTGTTCTGTGCTTGAAAACTCTGGTGCAAATTCTTCAGCCGCGGCATCTAAAAGGATGTCGCGAAGCAGTTCATTCTCTTTGTGTCCCGTCATACTAATCCCTCCTCTCTCAAACGATCAATTAGCAGTTTGCGTCCACGAAAAATGCGTGTGCTGACGGTCGCTTCCGGAATGCTCAGTTGCCGAGCAATTTCGCGGGTACTCCACTCTTCAATGAAACGCAATTCTAGGACAGTACGGTATTTTTCGGGCATTTCGTGAATTAGCTGCGTAATAGATGCGGAAGAATCTTCTTTTAGTTCATCGCTAGTGGCTAAAGGCAGTTCATCAAGAGATATTTCCGCTTTGTTTTTTCGCAGGATAGAAATACATTCGTTCTTTACAATTATAACGCAATAGGCGCCTCTTTTCTTGCATTCGATTGCAGAAATTTTTTGAAAACTTTTTACAATTTTCATCCATGCGTTCTGAACGGCATCTTCACGTGCCATTTGATCGGTGGGGAAGTATTTTTTGGCAACTCGCAGCATGACCGCATGATATTCAGCGTAAAGTGCCATGAATTCATGCTTTTCGTGGTCAGTTTCTAGTACAGATAAGTAAATCAGCAAAACGGTGCCTCCTGTGCTATGGTGCCTCTTTTATCCTAGAAAATAATAAAACACATCCTGGATAAAATGTGTTAGCGTTGTTTTCTCCGCCGTGTGGATATATTCGCTTTTTACCATTATAACATAAAAAGAGTGCGGTGCAACAAAAGCCGTCACGAAATTCAAAGAATGAAAGGAACGTAATACTTGCTGCGTTATAAGAGTAGAAGATTTTGCGATACTATGCGGAATGAGTGCCCAACAACAATTAGGTTAATACCATGTTTTGTCCTACTTGCAACCGCACATTATCAATATTGAAGCGTATGCATACTTACACTTATAATGTTTTCCCAAAATTCCTTGCTGGCTTGAGCCGAATAACTCGAAATCATCTTTATGCCAATAACTAAAGAGCAACGGCCACCATCCTTGCGGTGGTCGTTGCTCTTTTTGCGTCGAGAGATATGGATTATTCTTCGCTGCCGTAGCCCTCCGTTTCCGTCATTTGCGAATTTTTCAAAATGGCGGAATGGAGGAAAAACGCCGTGAAAAAGACGAAGAAAAATTTTTTGAAAAATTTTTCAAAAAGTTGGCCAAAACGGCCTACTTCAAACGGAGTATTTAGTAAGAGGGAAGGAGAGAACCCTTTCCTGGCAGCAAAGGAGGATGACGCTTTGAAGCTTCCCTGGAACCAGAAAGAGAGCGTCCGGCACATATTCGACAGCTATTGCAAGAAGATACTGCGTCAGGAAAACGCGGATATGAAGCGGTCAGAGGTGCGCCGCAGGGCGCGGGAACGCAGTTTTTCGGAACTGCCCCCGGAGCTTCTTGCGAAGCTTTGCTACGAGGACGTTCACCCTGTGGAATTTGAAGTGTGCGGATACCGCATCCCCGTCAACGATGACCGTCTCGCGGCGGCGCTGGCCAAGCTCCTGCGGGAGAAGCGCGACGTGATCCTGCTGTCCTACTTCATGGACATGAGCGACCGCGAGATCGGGGAGCTGCTGGACATGGCACGGCGGACAGTCCAGCACCGACGGACGGATACCCTTGCTGAACTCAGAAAACGAATGGAGGATGACAATGAGTAATTTCCTACATATGAAACGCGTTCTCAGTAAAACACTGCTCCCGCTTTCGGTGATCCACGCGGCGTCTCAGGGCGATGAATCCTCCATTCGCTGCATTCTGAAGCGCTATGAGGGCTACATACGCCGCTTGTCTACGCGCTGCTTCTACGACACCGCAGGGAACCTCTACTACTTCGTGGATGAAGCGGTGCGCGGTCAGCTTGAGATAAAGCTGATCGAAAGCATCCTGAAATTTGACATCATCCGAATCGCATAGCCTCCCCCCCTGTTTCGCGGCGGCGGTGTGTTTCCTTTCCGCACCGCCGCCGCGGTTTCCTCTTCATGAGTGTGCATCAGCCATCAAATCTTTGATGGCTGATGCAGGCTGATAAGGAGCCGATGTTGCACATTGAAAAGGGCTGCGATTGCGGCACGGAATAGAGCAGACAGGTACGTTCGTGCCGGTGTGAGCCAGAGAGCAGCGCCCGCCATGATCTTCCGCACGGGAGGGAGCGAAACAGGCATTGTTCAGAAACAGAGCGGCACTCTGTGGGCCATGACCATCGGCACCCTTAAAGATACTCCCGCATTGGACGCCCTCAAAGCATCGTGCGGCGCACCCATCAGCATGGGCCGGGGTGAGATTCCCGTGAGGCTGGCAGCCACCAGCCGCCTGTTTTGCTTGAGCGTTATTGTCTTACCAGCATTGGGTATGTCCAAATGTGAACAGCTTTATACTGATAGATGAAAGCTGAATTGGAAAAGCCCATCTTTATCAAGGTGGGTTTTTCCAATTCAGTAGCAAGTTCTAAAAGTCATCCTCATAGATTAAACCGGCAGGAGGTGTTGCTGTGTGAAACAAGCTGAGCTGAAGATCATATGCCAATATTCTGGAAACGGAGAGAATATAGAAACGATCTTGTCAGAGTCCTTTAGAATTTATTTGTATCGTGAACTGCAAAAATTTGCGTCAGGGTCGGATTATCATGTATCCTGTTCATGATGAATGGCCGCTTATCTCAGGAGGTTAGTATATGTACAACGAGATAAGCAACCCCATGGATTATCATGTGGCATTATACATCAGATTATCAAAGGAGGATGAGAGCGAAGGCCCTTCGCAGAGCGTCACGAACCAGAAGTCACTTTTAGAGGAATTTACACAAAAGCACCGCTTACAGGTCTATGATACCTACATTGACGATGGCTGGAGCGGCACAAGCTTTGACCGTCCTGCGTTTCAGCGCATGGTGGCGGACATCGAGGCAAAAAAAGTCAACATGGTTATCACAAAAGACCTCTCCCGTTTAGGGCGTGATTACATTATGACCGGCCACTATATGGAGCGATATTTCCCCGAACATCGGGTACGGTATATCTCGCTTTTGGATGGCATCGACACCGGTGTGGAATCCAGTGCCAATGATATTACGCCGTTCCGCGCCATCATGAATGATATGTACGCCAAGGACATCTCCAAGAAGATCAAATCCGTCAAGCGGGATAAGCAGCGCAAGGGACAGTTTATCGGTGGAAAGCCGATGTACGGCTACAAGATGCACCCCACAGAGAAGAACAAAATTATCGTTGACGAAGAAGTTGCGCCTGTGGTGCGGCGGATATTTGCCATGGCGCTGGACGGTATGAGCTGCCGTAAAATTGCCGCCACGCTGAATGAAGAACACGTTCCCTCACCGGCGACCTATTGCGGCTGGAACATGGGACGCAAAGGTCCCTACGCGGGATTGTGGAGCAGTGAACGCATCTCGGAAATGCTGCAAAATGAAACCTATATCGGCAATATGGTGCAGGGGCGGCAGGTGAAGATCAGCTATAAGTCCAAGAAGTGTCTACATCAGGAACGAGAGAATTGGGTAGTGGTAGAAAACACCCATGAGCCGTTGATCGATGCTGAAAGCTTCCGCAAAGTGCGTATGCTGGTGAACAGCCGAAAACACACCAGAAGCCGTACCTATGATTTTCTGCTGAAAGGTTTGGTGTTTTGCCATGAGTGCGGCTATCCGCTGGCGGTAATCAATCGCCCCAATGCCAAAGGTGAAGATGCGCTATATTTTGTGTGCCGGACATATCAGCGCTTTACCAAAGCAGGCGTTTGTTCCTGTCACTCCATAAAGGAAGCAAGACTGACGGAAGCGGTACTGGACAAGGTGCGTGAGGTTTGCAAAGAATATCTGAAACCACAGGCACTATTGCCTGTGGCGGAGAGAGCAGTCAAGGAAGCGTCGCAAGAGGAGAAAGCTGCGGCGGAGATCGCTGCCCTGCAAGGCAAGATCACAAGCCTGACGGAAAATCTTGACCGGATGTATACCGACCGGCTTTCCGGGCTTCTGCCGGAGACGGACTTTCAACGTATCTTTACCCGCATTAAAGAGGAACGAGGACGATTGGAAGAACGCATCCGAGACCTGGAGCAACAGCAGAAAAGTCCCGTCAGCCATGAGGACAGAGCGAAAGAGCTGGTGCAGCGCTTCTTGAATACTGCCTGTGCCAGCCGGGAGCTGCTGGTGAGCCTGATCGAGCGGATCGAGCTGACGGAGGACAAAGAGATCATCATCAAATTCCGTTTCGCAGAGCTTCAGCAAGCGGGATAAATCCAGTTATATCAACGGTTTGCGCCAATTTAAGAGGCGCAGTTTTGTGGGCGAAATCACTTACAATAGCCGATGCGCTATGTATCGCGTATCGAGAAGAAGGCGCTGGCGAAGCTGGAGGAGGCTTTACAGGGGCGAATTTAGGAACAAAAAAACAATAATTTCCCTTAAAGAAAGATATTTATCGGATGTGCGAATAGCAAAAAACCGCGGAACTTTTTAACGGATATTTGACGGAAAAACTTTTTTTTCACAAAAAACGAGAGGCGTCTGGTCATATTGCATGAGAAAATATCTGTATGATATGGGAAATTTTCTTACGGCAGATATTGCCTTTCCAGTGGGGGAACAGATATAATGGACAATTAGAGACATATACACCTGTGTGGGAGGAAACAAAAAGAATGAGAAACATCAAGTGCGGCGTGGCGGATATCCGCAAGCGCGTCTTTGCCGAGGTGGCGAAGCTGGCCTACGAGGGCGGCGACTACACCCGGATCGAGAAGCTGCCCTATGAGATCATACCCGGCGAGATCGGGCGGCAGCGGGAATCCGTCTTTCTGGAGCGCGCCATCGTGGGCGAACGGATCCGGCTGGCCATGGGACTGCCCCTGCGTCCGGTAACGGAGCATTCACTGCTGTCCGACGGCGTGGAGGAGAGCGCCATTGCGGAGAAATACTACGATCCCCCACTGATCAACGTCATCAAATACGCCTGCAACGCCTGCGCGCCCACCCATTACGAGGTGACCAGCGCCTGTCAGGGCTGTCTGGCGCGGCACTGCCAGCACGCCTGCCCTAAGGGCGCCATCCGGACGGAGAGAGGGCAGGCGGTCATCGACCAGAACCTGTGCATCAAGTGCGGCAAGTGCAAGGACGCCTGTTCCTATCAGGCCATCATCAAGTTCACCCGCCCCTGCCAGGAGGCCTGCGGTATGTACGCCATCGGGCAGGATGAGCACGGCCGGGCGGACATCGACTATGACAAGTGCGTCAACTGCGGTATGTGTCTGGTGAACTGCCCCTTTGGCGCCATTGTGGATAAGGGCCAGCTGTTCCAGCTGATCCACGCCATCAAGAAGGGTGATAAGGTGGTCGCCATCATCGCACCGGCATTCTGGGGGCAGTTCGGCGACAACGTGACGCCGGGTCAGATCCGGGAGGCCATGAAGCTGCTGGGCTTCGACTCGCTGGTGGAGGTGGCCATCGGCGCCGATCTGTGCGCCATCGAGGAGGCGGAGGAGTTCTTGCGGGACGTGCCGGAGAAGCAGCCGTTCATGGCGACCTCCTGCTGCCCGGCATGGTCGGTTATGGCCAAGAAGGAGTTCCCCGGCTTTGCACCCTACATCTCCATGACCATGACGCCCATGGTGCTGACGGCCCGCCTGCAAAAGCAGAAGAACCCCAACTGCCGGGTGGCATTCATCGGGCCCTGCGCCGCCAAGAAGCTGGAGGCCAGTCGCCGCTCCATCCGCAGCGATGTGGACTTCGTGCTGACCTTTGAGGAGCTGCGGGGGATGTTCGACGCCAAGGGCATCGACTTTGACCAGATCGAGGACAATACCGCCCACTATGAGGCGTCGGCTCCCGGCGTAGGCTTTGCCGCCGGCGGCGGCGTAGCCAAGGCGGTGGAGGACGTGATCCACCGGCTCCACCCGGAGGTGGAGGTCAAGACCGTGGCGGCGGAGGGGCTGGAGAACTGCCGCAAGATGCTGCGCATCGCCCGGACGGGCAAGTACGACGGCTATCTGCTGGAGGGCATGGCCTGCCCCGGCGGATGCATCGCCGGCGCCGGTACGGTGCAGCCTGCGGAGAAGTCCCGCCGGAATCTGGAGCGCTACAAGGAGGCGGCTCCCATGAGCAACCCCTTGGATACGCCGTATCTGGAGGATATCCATCTGGTGTACGAGAGCCCGGACGAGTGGGATCGCGTAGGCCGCCACTAAGCCCCGATACAAGACGAAAAACCCCCGCGCCGTTCAAAACGGCGCGGGGGTTCTGCACTTCAGTCGGTACCGCCCAGCACGGTGCGGTAGTAGTCGCACTGGATCATCAGCTTGGTGTAGGTATACTTCGTGGGGATCAGGGCGTTGATGCTGTCCACATAGTCCTCCGCCACCGTGACGCCGGGGGCGGGGGTAAACGTGCGGGAGCGCGCCTCGTAGACGCCGGCGGCGGTGGCCCAGCTATTGCCGGCGGCGGTGGGCAGGATCACCAGCGGGATAGAGCCGCTGGCACTGGCGGCATTGTAGCTGTCGTCCAGAATGTCCCGACCTGACAGGAGCCGGGAGTCGTAGGGGAGACCGAACAGATTGCTGAGGGTGGGCAGAATATCCACGGCGCTGCACGGAATATCCACCGTCACGGGTTCCTCCATGCTGCCGCACCAGAGGATCAGGGCGTTGCGGTAGCGGGAGGTGTCCAACTCCGTGTCCTGACGACCCGTCAGCTCAACGTAGTAGTCCACATCCGCCTCCGCCAGTATATAGGGGTAGTGGTCGGCGGACAGGCAGATCACCGTGTCGTCAGCGATGCCCTTGGCCTCCAGCTTCTCCAGCATATAGGTCAGGGCTGCCTCCAGCTCCAGATTGGCGGCGACATAGGCCTGTACCGGCGTGGAGGCGTCGGGGTAGGCGGCTTGGGCGGCGGCACGGTTCTTGGCGGCCATGGCGTGGCCCCAGCCGTAGCCGCCGTGGCCGCTGACAGTCATGTAGTAGGCGTGGAAGGGCTGTCCCGTGGCGAGATAGGTGTCCACGTAGCTGTCCATCGTGGCCTCCATCATCTCCAGATCGGAGTAGGGCCAGCTACTGCCGGAGCTGCTGGGCAGCGTCAGACCGTTGCCGATGCCCTGATAGTCGTAGCCCAGATTGGGGTGAGTGGCGTCGCGGTTATAGTAGTTGTAGGTGTTGTCGTGCCACGCGGGGGTCTGATAGCCCAGCGCGCGGAACTGGTTGCCCAGCGCCAGCGGCATATAGTCGTTGCGGCTGGCCCAGAAGCTGACGTTGTTGTCGATCCATGTGGGCAGCAGGCCGGTGAGGACGGCAAATTCGCCGCCGGTGGTGGACTGCCCCCAGCCGGGCTGGTAGTAGTTGGTGCAGACGAAGCCCTCGTGGGTCAGACGGTACAGCGTAGGGGTCAGCTCCTCGGAGATGAACCACGGCGAAAAGGCCTCCGCCGTCAGCAGGATCAGATTCTTGCCCTTGAACATCCCGGTATACTCGTTTTGCCGGGAGGGAGTGCGCGACGCCACATAGCGGTGGATGGAGGATAGCGTGCTGTTGGACGCGGAATCCGCCAGCGCGGCGAAGTCGATGTCCAGCGTGTTGTAGCCGTAGACCACCGGCTCCGGCGTGACGTCCTCCACCGGCTCCTCCGGCTGGGGCAGAGAGGGCAGCGGCGGCGTGGGGGTGCCGGTCAGGGCATAGGTCAGCTCCAGACCGAGACTGCTGCCCAGACCGAACTTGGACACGGCGCTGTCGGTGTTGAAGTCATAGGTATAGAGGGCGGCGTTGGGACCGTGGCGGAACAGCGCCGCGCTGCCGCCGATGGTCAACACGGAGAGGCCCGCCATGACCAGCAGCACTGTGCGGCCTGTCCGCGCCTCCGGCACGATACGGCGGCGCAGGACGATGGCCAGCACCAGCGGGAGCATGGCCAGCAGGATAAACGGCAGGCGCGTCAGGATGATCTCCAGAATGGTGGAGGCGAAGCCGCCCACCACATGGCCGGTCATGGTGACCATGAAGGTCAGGGCAAAATAGGTCTTGAAGTAGCTCTTACAGCAGTACTGTACGCAGACAAATACCGACCACAGGAGCGTCAGGCACAGGCTGACCCAGCGGACGGTCTTGCGCCACGGCAGCAGGCCGCACAGCAGGCTCAGCAGCAGACCGCCGCCGATCGCCGCCAGCGCGATGGGCAGCAGCGCCCCGTCGAAAAAAACGGAGGCGGGATCAAAGGCGCGGAGCAGCAGCTCATGGTATAGCAGCGCCAGCGGGAAAAAGACCCAGCTTAGCGGGATACGGCGCAGGCCGGCAAGCCTGTCGCGGGGAAGTTCGTTCTCTTGCATGGGTACAGCCACCTTACGAATGCCGGCAAATACCGGCAGAATACCCTATATTCTAACACGTTTTTTTGCAAACTGCAACAAGCGGTTCAGTCGTCCCAGCCAAACTTTCCGCGGTGGCCGAAGGCGATGGCATCCTTACCGTATTTGTCCCGGATGGCGTCCATGGCGCTTTCCAGCTGCTCCTGCCGCTGGTCGCGGAGGGGCGCGTCACCCGCCAGCAGATCCAGCTGCTGGTAGGAGTCGGCGCTCTCCGTGATGTACAGGGCGGTGACGGACAGCAGCCGGATGGGGGTAGGCGCTTTCCAGAGCTGTTGGGTCAGCTCCAGCGCCGCGTTGTAGATGTCCCGCATCAGGTGGGTGGGACCGGGCAGACGCATCTGGCGGCTGACCGTCCGGAACTGGGCGTCCCGGACGCCCACGGCTACGCCGCCGCAGTACAGACCCTGCTGCCGCAGCCGCCCGGCCACGCTGTCGCTGAGCATCTGCAAACCGCTGCGCACCTGCTCCCAGCGGGTCAGGTTTTCCGGAAAGGTGGTGCTGTTGCCCACGGACTTTACCGGCTCGTGCTCGTGCTGGGGGCGGACAGGGGCGTCGTCCAGCCCGTTGGCGTAGCGGTGGAGCTGCACACCCGTCTTGCCCATGAGCTGCTCCAGCATCTCCGGCTTGCACGCCGCCAGCTGCCCGATGGTCTCCACGCCGTACTGCGCCAGTGTGCGCCGGGCGGCGCGGCCCACATACAGCAAATCGCCCACCGGCAGCGGCCACACCATGTCCCGCCAGTTCTCCCGGGAGATCACGGTGGTAGCGTCCGGCTTCTTGTAGTCGCTGCCCAGCTTGGCGAACACCTTGTTGAAGGAGACGCCCACGGAGATGGTCAGCCCCAGCTCCTGCCGCAGACGGCCGCGGATATCGTCCGCCAGCTGCCGGGCGTCGCCGCCGAACAGGTGGAGGCTTCCGGTCACGTCCAGCCAACTCTCATCAATGCCGAAGGGCTCCACCAGATCGGTGTACTGCCCGTAGATGGCGTTGACCCGGCGGGAGTAGTCGGCGTACAGGCTATGGTGGGGCGGCAGGAGGACGAGGTGGGGACACTTCTGCTTGGCCTGCCACACCGTCTCCGCCGTCTGGACACCCATCTGCTTGGCGGGCTCGTTTTTCGCCAGGATGATGCCGTGCCGGGAGGCGGGGTCGCCGCAGACGGCCACCGGTACATCTTGCAGCGCCGGCTTGTCCAGCAGCTCCACCGATGCGAAGAAGCAGTTCAGATCACAGTGGAAAATGATGCGGTCGGCCATGACAGACCCTCCTCTCAAGTGGAATGTTTGTTCTATTATACCATGGGAAGCGGCGTTTGGAAAGAGAAAAAAGCAGACGCGCCCGCAGGCGCGTCTGCCGTTGTGTTTACTTGTGCAGCAGGGGGCTGAGGGGCTTGTAGATCAGGAAGCACAGCGCCACGTCCAGAAGGCCCTTGCACAGGGTGAAGGGGACGTTGAACACCAGCAGGCAGTTGAACAGGGCGTTGCCGGTGGGGATCTGCGCCACGGTGCCAAGGATCTCCTGATACATCCCCACGATGCCCTCCAGCGGCAGGCCGTACAGCACCACATAGGCGGGGTAGACGATGAAATAGTTCAGAGGCAGGCTGATGAGCGCCATGGCGGCGGCGCCGGCCACAGAGCCCCACAGAGCGCCGGAACGGTTCTTGTGCTTCTTGTAGATGATACCGGCGATGAAGGCGAAGGTTGCGCCCAGCAGGAAGTTGGACAGCTCGCCCACGCAGGCGCTGGAGCCGAAGGGCAGATGCAGCAGGTTCTTCACAAACTGGATGGCAACGCCGTAGACGGGGCCGAGGGAGAACGTGCCAAGCAGGGCGGGCAGGTCGGAGATGTCCAACTTGACGAACGCGGGCATGATGGGGATGGAGAATTCCACGAACTGGAGGACGGCGGCCACCGCTGCCAGCAGGGCGGCCACCGCGATACGATGGGTCTTTTGCTTCTGAGTCATAAAAAAACACTCCTTCTTGATGATAAACACCCGGAAAATTGCCTTCCAAGGTGTACGCATCAAAAAAGAGCATTACAAAAATGCCATACACGCCTTCTCTCATCCAGACTATACTGTCGGTACCGGAATTGCACCGGTTCCTGCGGCTCACGCCGCTCGCGGACTATACCGCCGGTGGGGAATCACACCCCGCCCCGAAGACAAATATGCGGTTGTTTTCGACTCATATGATACACCATGTTCCCACAAAATGCAACTGTTTTCTCTATAGGATCGGAACATATCGTGTATCGGAAAATATTTATCGAATTACGATAAATAATGATTGACAAACGATATGCCTGTGTGCTATGCTGACCACAGAAAGGATGTGGTGATATGAAGCGTATCGAGCATAAGAGGCTGGCGGCGCTGCTGCGTATCGGCCTTGTGATCGCGGCGGTGGTATGCGCGGCCATCTTCTTCTGGTTCCTGCCGGAGCTGGGACGGGGCATCGCCGCGGCCGACCCGGAGTATGCGTGGGCGTTCTGGCCGTGCCTTACCTTTGCGTGGCTGTTCGCCGTGCCGGTATTCTGGGCGATGGCCCGGATGTGGGCGGTCTTTGGCCGCATCGGACGGGGCGAGGCGTTTTGTCGGGAGAACGCATGGGCGCTGCGTACCGTGTCCCGTCTGGCGTTTTGCGACGCGGTGCTGGTGCCTGTGGGCGTGATCGTGCTGGGGCTGCTGGGCGCCGGCTCGCCGGGACTGACGGTGATCCTCATGCCTGCGGGTACCATGGTGTGCGCACTGGTGGGCGTCATGGCCATGGCGCTGAGCCGTCTGGTAGCGGACGCGGCGGCATTGCAGGACGAGAGCGACCTGACGGTGTGAGGTGGCGGTATGATCGTATTTCATGTGGATGTGATGCTGGCCAAGCGGAAGATGAGCCTGACGGAGCTGAGCGAGCGGGTGGGCATCACCATGGCCAACCTGTCCATCCTCAAGACTGGCAAGGCCAAGGCCGTGCGGCTGGAGACGCTGGGGCGGCTGTGCGCCGCGCTGGACTGCCAGCCGGGGGACTTGATGGAGTTCCTGCCGGACGAGGCGGAATGACCCCCTTTACAAATCTCTCCTTTTTGGGTACAATAAGCGGCGGAAGGCAGGTGACGGCATGGGGCCGAGACAGATGTCCGTGTGCTTTTCCGGCTACCGGCCGGAGAAGCTGCCGTGGGGCGAGGATGAATCCGATCCCCGGTGTGCCGCGCTGAAGAAGCGGCTGTACGACGCGGCGGAGAGCGCCTGCGCCCAGGGCTACCGCCACTTTATCTGCGGCATGGCGCGGGGCGTGGACTTCTACGCCTGTGAGGCGGTGCTGCTGCTGCGGCGGGACTACCCCGACGTGACGGTGGAGGCCGCCATCCCCTGTCCCAGCCAGCCGGAGGGCTGGCCGGAGGCGGAGCGGGCGCGCTGGCAGTCGCTGGTGGATCGCTGCGACTACGAGACGGTGGTGCAGGATCACTACGACGCCGGGTGTATGCAGCGGCGGAACCGGTACATGGTAGATCACGCCGCCATGCTCATCGCCGTCCACGACGGACAGCCCGGCGGTACGCGCCGCACCATTGAATACGCCATGCGCCGACGGCTGGATGTGGTCATTCTGCCGCCGGTGGAAAACGAAAAGGAGACAACAGGACTATGACAACGTATACCTATAAGACAAAGGGCGTCTGCTCCCACAGCATGACGGTGAAGCTGGAGGACGGCATCATCCGTGATGTCCGCATCGAGGGCGGCTGCAACGGCAATTTGCAGGGCATCAGCCGTCTGGTGACCGGCATGAAGGCGGAGGATGCCATTGCGCGGATGCAGGGCATCCACTGCGGCGGCAAGCCCACCTCCTGCCCCGATCAGCTGTCCATCGCGCTGACGGAGGCGCTGGAGAAGGAGAAGCAGCAGTAGCGAAATAGACCGCTGTGCGCCTGCGGAACGGATAGGCGTATGCGGCTGTACGCGACAAAAAAAGAACGCCCCGGGGGCGTTCTTTTTTCGCGTTTTATGTCGCTGCAGCCGCTGCCGGAGGGTGTCCGGCGGCAGGAACTCAGACCGGCTTCCAGCGCAGGATGGGCTTGCGCGCCGCCTGCACCTCGTCGGGCCGTCCGATGGGCATATGGTGGGGCGCGGCGTGCATGGTCTCCGCGTCCTCAAATGCCTTGCTGTACAGCATACGCAGCACCTCTGCCGCGTGATCCAGCGTCTCCGGCCCCTCCGTCTCGGTGGGCTCCAGCATCAGCGCCTCGTGGACGATGAGGGGGAAGTACATGGTGGGCGGGTGGATGCCCTCGTCGATGAGGGACTTGGCCACGTCCAGCGCGGAGACGCCCGTCTCCTTCTTCAGGCCGCTGAGATCCAGCACGAACTCGTGCATACAAAGCCGGTCGTAGGCGGGGGTGAACGTACCCTTCAGCTTCGCCATCAGGTAGTTGGCGTTGAGCACGGCGTTCTCCGCCGCCTCGGGGATGCCCTCCTTGCCCAGCGTCAGCAGGTAGGCCAGCGCCCGGACGACTACCAGGAAGTTGCCCCGGAAGCCGCGGACCTGAATGTGTCCCGGCTCCTCCGCCAGCGCACTGTGGGGCAGATACTCCCGCAGGAAGTCCTTGCAGCCCACAGCGCCTGCGCCGGGGCCGCCGCCGCCGTGGGGCGTGGCGAAGGTCTTGTGCAGGTTCATGTGGATGCAGTCAAAGCCCATGTCGCCGGGGCGCACCACGCCCATGACGGCGTTGAGGTTGGCGCCGTCGTAGTAGCACAGGCCGCCTGCCTCGTGGACGAGGCGGGTGATCTCCAGAATGTTCTTGTCGAAGATACCCACGGTGTTGGGGTTGGTCAGCATCAGACCGGCGGTGTCCTCGCCCAGCGCGGCCCGGAGGGCGTCCAGATCCACGCAGCCGTCAGGGCCGGAGGCGATGTTCACCACGTCGTAGCCGCACATGGCGGCGGTGGCGGGGTTGGTGCCGTGGGCGCTGTCGGGGACGATGATCTTGGTGCGCTTGCGGTCGCCGCGGGCGTCATGGTACTGCTTGATGAGCAGCACACCGGTGAACTCGCCGTGGGCGCCGGCGGCAGGCTGGAAGGTCATGCCGTCCATGCCGGTGATCTCACAGAGATACTGCGCCGCGGTGTCCAGCACCTGCTGCATACCGTCCAGATCCTCCGCCGGAGACAGGGGGTGTACGTCGGCAAAGCCGGGCAGCGCCGCCATCTCCTCGTCAATGCGGGGATTGTACTTCATGGTGCAGGAGCCAAGGGGGTAGAAGCCGCAGTTCACGCCGTGAACCTGCTTGCAAAGCTCGGTGTAGTGGCGGGAGATATCTGTTTCGCTCATCTCCGGCAGGAGGGGCTTCGTCTCGCGCCGCAGGGACGCGGGCAGGGAGACGCTCTCCACATCGCAGGCGGGCAGAATGGTGCAGCGGCGTCCGGGAACGCTCTTTTCAAAGATCAGCTTCATTTTGCCAGCACCTCCTTCACAACGGAAACGGCCTTGTCCAGCTGCTCCTTGGAGACCTTCTCCGTGGCGCACCACAGGATGCCGTCGCCGCCGAGGGGCAGACCGCCCAGAATATCGGCCTGCGCCAGCGCCGCCAGAACATTCTCGCGCTCCGGCAGACGGGTGACGAACTCATGGAAAAAGTCGCCGGTATAGACCAGCTCCACGCCGTCGATGGCGCACAGCTCCTTGGCGAGGTAGTGTGCCTTGGCCATGGACTGCTCCGCCGCCTGCGCCATGCCGTCCGGCCCCATGACGGACATATACAGCCCGGCGGTCAGGGCGCACAGCGCCTCGTTGGAGCAGATATTGCTGCTGGCCTTCTCGCGGCGGATATGCTGCTCGCGGGCCTGCAGGCTCAGAACGTAGGCGCGGCGGCCCTCGGCGTCCGTCGTCTCGCCGACGATACGGCCGGGCAGCTTGCGCGTCAGCTTATCGGTGGTGGCCATATAGCCCAGGTACGGGCCGCCGCAGCCCATGGGCAGACCCAGAGGCTGTCCCTCGCCTACGGCCACATCCGCGCCGCAGTCGCGGGGTGTCTTCATGATGGCCAGTGCAATGGGGTTGCAGCCCATCACATACAGCGCGCCGGCCTCGTGGGTCAGCGCACCCAGCGCCTCCGCGTCCTCGAACAGGCCGAAGAAGTTGGGCTGCTGCACATAGAAGGAGGCGACATCCGGCGTCAGCATCTCCCGCAGAGCGTCGGGATCGGTCTTGCCGTCCTTCACCGGCACGATGCGCAGCTCGTCACCGGTGCCGTAGCAGTAGGTGCGGACGGTGTTGATGGTGTCGGGGTGGGCCGCGCCGGAGATCAGGGTCACACGGCGCTTGCGGCCGCGGCACATGGCGGCGGCCTCGGCGGCGGCGGTAGCGCCGTCGTACACGGAGGCGTTGGACACGTCCATGCCCGTCAGCTCGCAGATCATGGTCTGGTACTCGAAGATGGACTGGAGCAGACCTTGACTCATCTCCGCCTGATAGGGGGTGTAGGCCGTCAGGAACTCCTCCTTGGCGGGGATGTACTTGACGATGGAGGGGATGTAGTGGTCGTAGGCGCCGGCGCCCCGCAGCACCGTACCGTATACGCGGTTTGCCGATGCCATGGAGGTCATTACGCGGCTGACCTCCAGCTCACTTATCCCGTCCGGGATATGCAGCGGCTCGGTAAGAAGCATCTCCTGCGGCACGTCGCGGAACAGCTCACGGGTGCTGCTGACGCCCACAGTGCGGAGCATCTCCTCGCGCTGCGCCCCGGTAGAGGGAACGTAGCTGCCCATGTCAGCCCTCCTCGGTGCAGAACGCCTCGTAGGCGGCGGCGTCCAGCAGCTCCTCGCTGCCCTCCACATTCTCCACCTTGATGAGCCATGCGCCGTAGGGATCGCTGTTCACCAGCTCGGGGGAATCCAGCAGCTCCTCATTGACGGCGCAGACGGTGCCGGTGACGGGGGAGACCAGATCGGACACGGCCTTGACGGACTCCACATCGCCGAAGTTCTCGCCGGCGGTGACGCTGTCGCCCTCCTCGGGCAGGTTCACGAACACCACGTCGCCCAGCGCGTTCTGGGCAAAGTCGGAGATGCCCACCACGGTCACGCCGTCCTCGGTCTTGACCCACTCGTGGGACTTGGAATAACGCAGCTCAGCAGGATACAGCATAGTAAATTACCTCCATCAAATATAAATATGTTTTTGTTCTCGCCTCGCCCGTCAGGGGCGGGGTGTATGTTTATGCTCTGTCGCGGACAGACACCTTACACCAGCTTGGCGGCCAGCTCCTCCAGCACCTGATCGATCTCGGCGTCGTCGAAGCAGTAGCGCATCTCCAGATGCTCGCCGCGCAGCTTCTGTACCTCCTCCTTCACGTCCGTGCCGCGGAGGATGCAGTCTGCCATCAGACCGGCCAGCTTGTCGAAGTCCTTGGCCTCGAAGCCGAAGCGGGTCATCTCGCTGACGCCCATGCGCAGTGCGCCGGAGGCGGTGAAGCCCTCCTCGTTGGGGGTGGCCTGGTAGTTGACCACGATGTTGTTCCGCTCCAGACGCTCGGCGATCTCCGGGCCCTCGCCGTAGCCCACGGACACGATGACCTGATGGGTCTCGGTGTAGTCGATGGCGGGATCGCCTGCTACGTCCAGACCGTGGGCCTTCAGGCTGCGGGCGAAGGACTTGGCGTTGTCGATGACGGCCCTCTGGTAGGTGTCCCGGAAATGGTTCATCTCATAGGCGGCCATCAACATACCCAGCTGGGTACCCAGATGGTGGTTGGACACGCTGCCGGGGAAGGTGCGGCTCTGGATGGTTTTCCACAGGCCGTACTTCAGGTCGTCCTCCTGGTAGTTGACGCCGATGATGCCGCGCTGGGGGCCGAAGAAGGTCTTGTGGGTGGAACCGGTGACAAGCTCTGCGCCCTCGGCAAAGGGATTCTGGAAGTGGTCACCGATCAGACCCAGCACGTGGGCCATATCGTACATGATGGTGGTGTGGATATTCTGCTCATCCACGAACTTCCGGATCTCCGCCACAGGCTCCTTGTGCAGCACCATGCTCTTGCCGAACACGATCAGCTCCGGACGATAGCGGTCGAGGAGCTTCTTGGCCTCCTCCACGTCCATCTTGTAGGGGTTGTCGGCGCAGACGGGGAAGTTCACCACGGCGGGCTTCTCCGTCACGGGATCGATGGCGATGTAGTCGTGGAGCGCGCCCATGGGCTGGGCGGACAGGTGGCCGCCCTTGATGATGTGGTTGTTCATGACGTAGCCCAGACGCTTGGCTTCGGACTTGCGGTCAAAGCGGTTCTTCCAGTCCATCAGCGCGGAGAACACCGCCATGTTGGACATCTGGCCGCTGAGAGTGCGGGTCTCCACCTCGGTGCAGCCGAAGTAGGCGCGCATCTCCTCCACCAGCAGGCGCTCCACCTCGTCGATGAACTTGGTACCCTGATAGTAGAACACCTCCCGCTCGTAGAAGGCCAGCACGCGCTTATGCTCGGCGTACCGGCAGGCGGGGTCGCTGCCGCTGAGCAGCCGCACGGCGCGGCTGGGCGTGTTCTCGGAGGGGATCAGGTTGACGCACTGCTCCTGCCGCCACTGGTGGTTCTCCAGCGCCTTCTTCACCAGCTCCAGCGCCTTGGGGGTGCGGTCGCCGCTGCCCACGTTGTGAGCCTTCTCCTCCACGCCGTACAGCAGGGGGCGGGCAAAGGGAGGCGCGCCCACGCTCATGTGGCGGGCGGGGATCACGGCCTTCAGCCGCTTGCCGCGGACATCCACCTCTACGGGGTCATCCGTCAGGATGTTGCTGTCGATGTAGCACAGGCCGATGGCGCGCTTGCCGCTGGCCTCCAGAATGACGGTGGAGAGACCCTCGCCCTCGGTCTTGAAGTAGGGTACCATGGTGCCGCTGGTGACCCAGCCCACCAGCTTGTCGCCCTGATAGATCTCCATATCGGCGCGCATGACGCCGCGATCCACCAGCGCGATGGGCGCGATCTTCCGGGGCAGACCGGACATATCGGCGAAGTCACGATCCATGTATCTCTTGAAGTAGCGCTGCTGCTTTTCCAGCGCGGCGCGGCCGATGTAGTCGCCCTTCTGGGCAGAGAAGCTGACGGCGAACTTGGCCAGCGGCACGGCAAAGATGGGGATCTCACTGCCGTCGGGGGCGGTACCCATCTCGTGGCCGTACAGAGGCAGGGATGCCTCCATACGCAGGGTATCGCGGGCGCCCAGACCGGCGGGACGCGCGCCCAGCTCCACCAGACGGTTCCACAGCCACGCGGCGTCGGCGCTGCGGACATAGACCTCATAGCCCAGAGGCTCGCCGGTGTAGCCGGTCTTGGCCACGCGGGCCTCGTGACCCTCCAGCGATACGATGCCCAGCGCGTTCTTCATGGGCTCGGTCAGCTGCTTGCCGCCGTTGAGACCCATCAGCAGCTCCTTGCACTTGGGGCCCTGCACGGCGATGGCCGCCCACTCCTTGGAGATATCGGTGATGGTGCAGTCGAAGCCGGTCAGCGCGGCGCGCAGATGCACCAGATCCTTCTCCGTGTTGGCGGCGTTCACCACCAGCAGATAGTTGTCCGCCTCAAACATATAGAGGTAGGCATCGTCCACGGCGCCGCCGTTCTCATTGGCGATGATGCAGTACTGTGCCAGACCCACATCCAGTGCCGCCACGTTGCTGGTCAGCACGTGCTGCAAAAAGGCCTGACGCTCCGGGCCCTCAATGAGCAGTCGGCCCATGTGGGACACATCGAACAGACTGCACACCTGCCGGGTATACAGGTGCTCGGCAATAATGCCGGTGGGGTACTGAATGGGCATCTCCCATCCGCCGAAGTCCACCATTTCCGCACCGGCGGCCACATGGACGTCATACAGCTGGGTACGCTTCAGCTCGCTCATACGTTTTTCCTCCTTCAAGATCATGGATCGTTTTTTGGGCAGCAAAAAAGGACACAAAACCGCTTATCACGGCCTTGTGCCCCCGTTGAGTTACCTGAGAGATTCCCTCCCGATGGGAGGTTGCACCTTCGGTGGTCGGGCGTCGCCGTCCGGCCTTTTCGGAGTATCGTCCGGAACCGGTCCTTTTGCCTGAGAGCTTCTGCGTTCCCCTTCGGCGCCGCAACTGCGATCTCTCCCGATCCCATCGTCCGATCGATATGCACTTGTATGCGGCAGAATCTGCCTTGTATACAGAGTGTATCACCGCAAAATGGCGTTTGTCAAGAAACATTTTCCCGGACGGAAACAAAAAGTAAAGCCTCCGGTCAGGCCGGAGGCTTTACCTGTGCGTTCAGTCCCAGAGAAGCTCTGTGCGGCGCATGGGGTCGAAGAACATCCACGGGCCGCCGACTGCCTGCGTGGATAGTCCCGCGTTGAAGACCGCGCCGTACAGCATACCGGTGCGGTCATACACCGACACCAGCGTGTAGATCCCCTCGCTGTCGCCGGTGGCAAGCGCCAGCTTGCCGTCCCGGTAGAGCATGGAGATCTCGTCCAGCTTGTCTGAAAGCCACATGGACCCAAAGCTGCCGATGTAGCGATCGTCATACCCGTAGGCGCTGGCGTCCGGCGGATAGTGGAGATCGCTCCAGATGAGTTGTCCATCCCCGTTCCACATCGGCCACTCCATTTCGAAGGAGAAGTCCACCACCCAGCCGTCGCCGCCGGGGCGCAGCACGGTGAGGCGGCTGCCGGTGCAGACCACCAGCAGATCCTCGCTGCTGTTATACACCGGCGGCACATAGTTATAGTAGTCCAGCTCGTAGGCCGTGCCGCTCTGGGTACCCATGGTGGCCGCGTGGTGCTGTAACTCCGCATCCTCATACACCACCTGCCTCAGCTTGCAGTGGAAGTCGGCGGCGTCCAGCACCTGCAGGACGTACTGACCGTTCTCTGCCGTGGTCAGCAGGATCTCGGACTGGTCATAGGTGAATTGCAGACCCACCACCCGCTGCTCGGCGATATCCAGCGGATAGACCAGCCGGAGCCGCGCCATGTCCGGAACACGCAGGGAGTAGCCGCCTCCGGCGGAGGAGGTGTAGCTGTTCAGCTTCGTTGGGACATACCACAGACCGAAGCCCTCCGGCGCCCACTCCGGCTGGGGGTCTGCGTCGGCGGCAAAGCCCACCGTGGTCAGAAAGCCGTCCTCCCGTCCGATGGAGAAGGGGGTGAAGCGATTCTCCATGTGGAGCGTGGTGTCGCCGGACAGATACATCTGGTTCGCTGCATAGTAAAAGAGGGTCGGCTCCGTCCAGTCCGTCTCCCCCACGGGGATACGGAGCTTGTCAAAGGCGGGATAGCAGTCGGCGTAGTAGTCTCTTTCGCTGTCCCGCAGCAGCAGGCTCAGATCCCCATAGTCCGGGGACAGGTACAGGGGATAGGTGTCGTAGAGCTCCCGCAGCCGTATCTGCTCGGTATAGCCCCTGCCATTGCCGTAGGGATCGTTGTTCCCATAGGTCTGATAGCCTTGGATGAGACGGGTCATCAGCGGGCCGTCCGGCTGCTCTATCAGAGAGATATACCGCCGGTCGGTGTAGAGGCCGTAGTAGAGTTCCTCCCGCTCCTGCTGCCGGTCGTAGCGACTAAGGCGGCCGCTGCCCTGGTTGTTCACCAGACGGTGGGTGGTGTCCCATGTGTTGTCGTGTACGTCGTAAACGGTGTCCCAGCGCAGCTGGGAGCCGTACTTGATGGCGGTGCGGAAGCGCAGACCCTCCGCCGCCGCGATGTCGCCCCGTGCAAGGGCGACGGTGTAGGGCAGGGGAGTGGCGGTGCCGTCCAGCCGCAGGGACAGGGCGGAGAGCAGGACGGCGGCCAGCACCAGCATCGCCGCCGCAGCCGTCAGACAGCGCTTCATCCGTCCTCACCCGCCTCTCCGTCCGTCAGCTCGCCCAGTGCGCGGCTGACCCGGTCGGCCCGGTAGTGGTACGTCTCCTTGATGTAGGTCATCAGGTCGCGGCCGGACTCCTCCAGCGCGTCGGCGGTGCAGTCACCCACGATGACGCCCTCCCGGATCAGGACGGCGCGGGAGATGCAGTCCTTGACCTCCTCAATGAGATGGGTGCTCAGCAGCACCGTCTCCTGCTCCGTCAGGATGCCCAGCAGCACCTTGTAGAAGTCCTCCCGGTTGAAGATGTCGTTGCCCGCGAAGGGCTCATCCATCAGGATATAGTCCGCGCCCTGCGACAGCGCCATGATAACCTCGAACTGGTTCTGCATACCGGCGGAGAAGCTGCGCAGCTTTTTGCCCATGGGCAGGGAGAAGAAGTCCATCAGGCTCTGAAACCGCTTGTCGTTGAAGCGGGGGAAGTGGGCGGCGTAGAAGTCCCGGTGGGCCGCCGCCGTCAGAGCGGGGAAGAAGGAGTGCTCGCAGGTGGCGAAGCTGAGCCGGTCGATGTTGGTGCGGTCGATGGCGGCGCCGTCCAGCGTCACCGCGCCCTCGTGCCGTACAAGACCCAGCACGCACTTCATCAGGGTCGTTTTGCCTGCGCCGTTCTCCCCGAACAGCCCCACGATCTGCCCGCGTGGCAGCGTCAGGGACACATCGTGCAGCGCCTCCTTGGAACCGTATTTCTTGCTGATATGGCTGATCTCAAGCATATGTGATCCCTCCTTAACCGTAGTAGTGCGAATGGGACAGGGCTGCCATGGCATCGGATACCCGCTGGATATTTTCCTCCGTGGGCAGGCACTGGCTGGGAGTGATCCAGCACCATGCGGCGTAGCACAGTGTCAGCACCACCGCGCCCAGCACCGCGGCGCATACCGCCCACAGCAGCGGCACTGTCCACACCTGACGCCGCAGGGTCTGCTTCCCGTCGGGCAGGCGGCGCATCAGGTAGATGCTGCGTCCGCCCAGATAGTAGGAGCTATACAGCATCACGGCGGACAGCAGCGCCAGCAGCACCACCACGCCGAACAGGAGGAGCACCGGCTCCGCGTAGGAGGAGAAGCTGTTCATCAGCGCCGTATCCGACAGCCACCCGTTCCAGCCGAACAGGCTGCGATAGGCGGTGCTGTACCGGGCGGTGAAGTCGATGGCGGCCGCCAGTGCGCCGATGGCCAGGCTGCCGACGATGATGCCGTGCATGGTGTCCGCCGGTACGTTGGGGGGCAGGATGCGCTCAAGGGTTCTGCGCAGAGCGGAAGTCCGTTTTTGCGTCATCGTCCGTCTCTCCTTTCTGGAATTGACATAGCGTGATGCCCAGTGCCAACACGGTGACCAGGCACACCAACAGGGTGGTGCTGGAGCCCATGGGGAAGAAAAAACTGAGAATGGTCAGCGCCAGCGCCAGCAAGGGCGCGATGCTGAAGTGTCCCCGGCGCTGTGCGTGGGAGAATTGGGCGGCGGCCGCAGCACACAGCGCCGTCAGCAGCAGATTTTCCACCCACACGGTGGCGTCCCGCAGGGGCAGCAGGTGGTGCAGGAACTTGCCGCCGTACATCGTCAGCAGCAGGGTCTGCCCGCCGATGGTATACCCGTAGTACGGGGGCGGCGTCCATGCGTCGATCCGCAGCTTCACCACCGCCGTGAACACCGCCGCCATCACCGCCCAGTAGAACAGGACGCACACGGCGTAGTACAGCGTCCACCACAGGCACAGTGAGCCCTCACCGACCCGCAGGCGCTGCACGGTGCAGCCGGTTTTCACCCCGTAGCCGCAGCCGTTGAGACTCAGCACCGCCAGCAGGGCGGCAAAGCCTGCGGCACAGGCGATGGCTGCGCCGGTCCTGCCGGGCAGCTTACAGAAATCGACCAGCTCATACTGCGGCGTCTCCGTACCGTCCGGCGCTACGATGACGGCGCCCGGCTCCTGCGCCGGTACCAGCCACAGCAGCGCGCCGGACAGTACCGCCGCCAGCAGCGTGACAGTCAAGACCCGCCATACGGTGCCGCGTGCGGCCAGCGCCAGCACGGATAAATGCTTTCTCATGCGTCCGTTCCCTCCTTGTCGTACAGTGTGTCCAGCAGGCGGTGGGCGTCCTCCCGCGTCAGTCCCAAGCGTCTGGCGGCGTCCACCATGGCCTGCATCTCCGTTTCCAGCAGCTCCCGGCGCAGGGCGGCGATCTGCTCCGGCGTGACCTGTATGCAGCTCTTGGCGCCGGCGCGGGAGGTCACAAGTCCTTCGTCCTCCAGCTGCTTGAACGCCTTTTGCACCGTGTTGGGGTTCACCGCCAGCAGCGCCGACACCACCCGCCGGGAGGGCAGCTCATCGCCGTCCTGTATGGTGCCCGCCGCCAGCCCCTGCTGGATGTAGCGGATGATCTGGAGATAGATGGGCGTGCCGTCCGTCTGGCGGAACGCCTCGAATGAGATCATGTGTCTCGCCTCCTCTCTGCAAAACTGTATTACTCAAATAGTACGGTTGTTAACTGTATTATACAGATGATACAGTTCCGTGTCAAGAGGGAAAGTGAAAAAATAGAACCACGGCGGCGCGAACATAAAAAACCCCCCTCCGACCGCGAGGGTCGGAGGGGGTGTGCAGCATATTATTCCTCGGTGAAGTGAACGTGGTTGAAGATGTGATCCTGACAGAAGCAGTGGTAGCCCGCGCACTTGCTGCAATAGCGGAACTGGAGGTCGGGGTAGTCCGTGTCGGTGCGGCCGCAGACGGCGCACTTGTGGTGGTAGCCCTTTTCCTTCTCCTGCTGCTTTACCGCCTGCTTGTACTGCACGGTCTTGGGGCTGTACTGCCTCTTGGTGCGGGCGGCCAGATAGTGCACCTCCGGCCAGATGAACACGGCGAAGTTCAGCAGCGCCACCACCGGCAGCACCACGCCAGCCCAGTCGTGCAGGCCGATGGCGCGGATGATGTCAAAGGCGAACAGCGCGCCGTCCAGATAGGCCAGCCACTTCATCTTTACCGGCAGGAAGAACATGAACAGCACCGTGGTGTCCGGGAACAGCATGGCAAAGGCGAAGAACATGGACAGGTTCACATAGGTGGTGCCCGCCACGGTGATGAAGTTGTTGCCGGTGATGATGCTGGCCAGAATCGTACCCAGCACCGTCAGCAGCATACCGCTGAAGTAGTAGAGATTGAACTTGGCGGTACCCCACTGCCGCTCCAGCGTGGAGCCGATCCAGTAGTAGAAGTACAGGCTGATGAGCAGCCAGAAGGGGGAGCCAGAGCTGGGATAGAAGATGAATGTCACGATGCGCCAGATCTCGCCGTGGAGCAGACCGTTCAGGTTGAACGCCAGAAAATCCAGCGCAGCGGGGTTGGAGGCCGCTGTCAGCATGGACAGGATGTACACCACCACGTTGCCGATGACGATGACGCGCATCAGATTGGGGATACCGAAGCGGGGGTGGGCGGCGCAGAAACGCTGCACCCCGTCATAGAGCTTTTTCAAGGGGAATTTCCTCCTGTATAAATTCAAGTAACGCCTATTGTAGCGCATAGGGCGGAAAAAGTCATGTCATTTTTTTGAACAATGGAAAAGTTTCCACAAAGTAAATTGTTTCCGGTTTTTTCGAAAAACCTATTGACAACCGCAAAAAACCTGCTATCATATATGGCACAAGTTCATACCTTATCAAGAGTGGCGAAGGGACCGGCCCGATGAAGCCACGGCAACCTGTTTTTTCAAGGTGCCAAATCCGGCGAACGAATCGAAAGATGAGGGAAGGCAAGAAAGCTTCAGCACTCTGTCGGTTCGGCAGAGCGCTTTTTTGTTGCGTGTTCCCAAAAGAAAGGAGAAATTATCATGGCAAGACATCTGTTTACTTCTGAATCCGTTACCGAGGGGCATCCCGATAAGATCTGCGACCAGATCTCCGACGCGGTGCTGGACGCGATCTTTGAGCAGGACCCCAACGGCCGCGTGGCCTGCGAGACCTGCGCCTCCACCGGCCTGATCCACATCATGGGTGAGATCACCACCAACTGCTATGTGGATATCGCCAAGATCGCCCGTCAGGTGGTGCTGGACATCGGCTACGACCGCTCCCAGTACGGCTTTGACGGCAACACCTGCGCCGTCATCACCAACATCGACGAGCAGTCCAGCGACATCGCGCTGGGCGTGGACAAGAGCTACGAGGCCAAGGCCAAGGGCGAGAGCGAGCTGGACAACGGCGCCGGCGACCAGGGCATGATGTTCGGCTACGCCTGCGACGAGACGCCGGAGCTGATGCCGCTGGCTATCTCCATCGCCCAGAAGATGGCAAAGCGCCTGACCGACGTGCGCAAGCAGGGTCTGGTGGACTATCTCCGTCCTGACGGTAAGACCCAGATCACCGTGGAGTACGATGAGAACGGCGCACCCGTCCGCGTGGACACCGTGGTGCTGTCCACCCAGCACAGCCCCGATGTCTCTCTGGAGCAGATCCGCAAGGATATGATCGAGCTGGTCATCAAACCCACTGTTCCCGCCCATCTGCTGGACGGCGAGACGAAGATCTACGTCAACCCCACCGGCCGCTTCGTCAACGGCGGCCCCGCCGCCGATACCGGTCTCACCGGCCGCAAGATCATTGTGGATACCTACGGCGGCAGCGCCCCCCACGGCGGCGGCGCCTTCTCCGGCAAGGATCCCACCAAGGTGGACCGCTCCGCCGCCTACGCCGCCCGCTGGGTGGCCAAGAACGTGGTGGCTGCCGGTCTTGCCAAGAAGTGCCAGGTGCAGCTGGCCTACGCCATCGGCGTGGCCCGTCCCGTCAGCGTGCTGGTGGAGACCTTCGGCACCGGCGTGGTGACCGACGACAAGCTGGAGGCCGCTGTGGAGAAGGTCTTTGACCTGCGTCCCACCGCCATCATCCGCGATCTGGATCTGCGCAAGCCCATCTACCGCCAGCTGGCGGCCTACGGCCACATGGGCCGCGAGGATCTGGGCGTGACGTGGGAGAAGACCGACCGCGTGGACGCCCTCAAGGCCGCGCTGGGTCTGTAAGAACCCAATATAAAAAGAGTCCCGCAGCGTATGCTGCGGGACTCTTTTTTACTTGTCGCGGCATTGAAGCCCCAGCTGATAGAAGGCCACGGCGCTGGCCGCCGCCACGTTCAGGCTGTCCACCCCGTGGGTCATAGGGATCATTACCGTGTGGTCGCACCGGGCGATGGTGCCGTCCGCCAGCCCGTCGCCCTCGGTGCCAAGCACCACCGCCAGCTTTTCCGCCTGTAACAGCCGGGGGTCGTCCAGCCGCAGGGAATCCTGCCGCAGCGCCATCGCCGCCGTGGTAAAGCCCAGCGTGTGCAGCGTCTCCGTCCAGTCGCCCTCCTCCGGCAGATATGTCCACGGCACCAGAAACACGTTGCCCATGCTGACCCGGGACGCCCGCCGGTACAGCGGGTCGCTGCCCTGCCGGGTCAGCAGCACCGCGTCCATGCCCAGCGCCGCCGCGCACCGGAAGATGGCTCCCACGTTGGTGGGGTTCATCACGTTTTCCAGCACGGCGATGCGCCGCGCACCGGCGCATACCTCCGCCACGGAGGGCAGGGGAGGCCGCCGCATGGCGCACAGCATCCCCCGTGTCAGGTGGAAGCCGGTGAGTTGGGTCAGTACATCCAGCGACGCGGTGTAGACGGGAATGTCCGGGTCACAGCGGTGCAGGATCTCCGCGCCCTTGCCGGTGATATGCTGCGGCTCCATGAGGAACGACACCGGCACACAGCCTGCATCCAGCGCCCGTCCGATGACCAGCGGGCTCTCCGCAATGAACAGGGCGTTGGCCGGATCGGCGCGGTTGACCAGTTGGTTTTCGGTGGCGCGGGCGTAGACATCCAGCTCCGGCGCAGCAAAATCGGTGATCTCTATGATACGGGCCATAGGCCCTCCTTCCTGTGTCAGCCGTTGAGGATCTTCATAAACTCCTCGCCGGTGATCGTCTCTTTTTCATATAGGTACTGAGCAAGCTGATCCAGCTTCTCCCGGTCACCGGTCAGGAGCTGCACGGCCTTCTCATGCTGGCGGCGGACAAGGTCTACCACCAGCTGGTCGATCTTCTCCTGCGTACCGGCGGCGCAGGCGAGGGAGGTGTCGCCGCCCAGATACTGGTTCTGCACCGTCTCCAGCGCCACCATGCCGAACTCATCGCTCATGCCGTAGCGGGTGAGCATGGCGCGGGCCAGCTTGGTGGCCTGCTCGATGTCGTTGGAGGCGCCGGTGGTGATGGAGTGGAACACGATCTCCTCGGCGGCGCGTCCGCCGGTGAGGGTGGCGATCTTGTTCTCCAGCTCCTCCTTGTTCATCAGATAGTGGTTGCCCTCCTCCACCTGCATGGTGTAGCCCAGTGCGCCGGAGGTACGGGGGATAATGGTGATCTTCTGCACCGGCGCGGAGTTGGTCTGCCGCGCCGCCACCAGCGCGTGGCCGATCTCGTGGTAGGCCACGATCTTCTTCTCGTGATCGGTCATGATGGCGTTCTTCTTCTGATAACCGGCGATGACCACCTCAATGCTCTCCTCCAGATCGGACTGGGTCACCAGCTTGCGTCCGTCCCGGACGGCGCGGAGCGCCGCCTCGTTGACGATGTTGGCAAGCTCTGCGCCGGAGGCACCGGAGGCCATACGCGCCACCACGTTGAAGTCCACGTTTTCCGCCAGCTTGACCTTCTTGGCGTGTACCTTCAGGATATCCTCGCGGCCCTTCAGGTCGGGCAGTTCCACCGGCACCCGCCGGTCGAACCGTCCGGGACGGGTCAGCGCCGGGTCAAGGGACTCGGGCCGGTTGGTGGCGGCGAGGATAATGACGCCGGTGTTGTCGGCAAAGCCGTCCATCTCCGTCAGGAGCTGGTTCAGCGTCTGCTCCCGCTCATCGTTGCCGCCGTACTGACCGCCGCTGCGCTTCTGGCCGATGGCGTCGATCTCGTCGATGAACACGATGCAAGGGGCCTTCTCCTTGGCCTGATTGAACAGGTCGCGGACCTTGGATGCGCCCATGCCCACGAACATCTCCACAAACTCCGAGCCGGAGATGGAGAAGAAGGGGACATTGGACTCGCCTGCCACGGCCTTGGCCAGCATGGTCTTGCCGGTACCCGGAGGGCCTACCAGCAGGATGCCCTTGGGCATGGAGGCGCCGATCTCCCGGTACTTGGTGGGGTCATGGAGGTAGTTGACCACCTCCTGCAAATTCTCCTTGGCCTCGTCCTCACCGGCCACGTCGGCAAAGCGGATGCCGCCGTCCGTGGACTGGACGTAGATCTTGGCGTTGGACTTGCCCATGCCGAACATCATGGAGCCTGCGCCGCCGCCCGCCTTATCCGTCAGCTTCTTGGCCATGAACTGGCCGATGGCAATGAAGATGATCAGCGGCAGCACCCAGCCCAGGATGCTCAGGAATGGGGACATCTGCTCCACGATCTCGCTGGCGAACTCCGCGCCGGAGGCGTGGAGCCGGTCTACCAGCTCAGGGTCGTCCAGCACGCCGGTTTTGTAGATCTTGCTGCCGTCCTTGTTGGTGAAGATGATCTGGTTGGACTCGATCTCCACCTCGCCGATTTCCTTGTTCTCCGTCATGGTCATGAAGGTGCCGTAGTCCACCTCCTCCACCTGCTGCCGTGCCAGCAGCGGCATGGCGAAGAAGTTGAACAGCAGCAGCACCAGCAGCGCCACAATATAATAGTAGAGCAGCGGTTTCTTCGGTGTCTTGACCTCTTTCATACAAGCGCCTCCTTGCAGACGTATTTTTCAGAGTATTATAGTCGCGCCGTACCGTAAAGTCAAAGGGCGCAGCGGAAAAACCTGTAAATTTTTCCTGAACACCGGCGGTTCCGGGACTTATTGCATATTTTGTGAACAGACTTTGCTGTTTTTGTGAATATTAGCACTCACCTATTGACAGTGCTAAAATCGGCGCTATAATAAAGCCGAACCTTGAGAGAGGGGATGCGAAAAGCCCCGACGAGAGGGTTAAGATGTTTACACAATGAGGGTAATATAGAGACGGCGCCCCACAGGGTGCGCCGCAGTACGAATGGAGGTATGACATATGTTGCCCAGCATTTTTGGTGAGAACCTGTTTGATGATTTCTTTTCCGATCCCTTTGGCATGATGGTCCCGCAGGGCCGCGATCCCCTGTACGGCAAGCACGCCAAGAACCTGATGAAGACCGATGTCCGCGAGACGGAGGGTACCTACGAGCTGGATGTTGACCTGCCCGGCTTCACCAAGGACGAGGTGAACGTGGAACTGAAGAACGGTTACCTGACCATTCAGGCCTCCAAGGGTCTGGATAAGGAGCAGTCCGACAAGAAGGGCAAGTACATCCGTCAGGAGCGCTATGCCGGCGCCTGCAGCCGCACCTTCTATGTGGGCGAGGATGTAGAGCCGGAGGATGTGACCGCCAAGTTTGAAAACGGCATTTTGCAGCTGTCCATCCCCAAGGCCGCCAAGAAGCAGCTGCCCAAGAACACCAGCGTCACCATCGGCTGATGCACGCAAAAAAGAAATGACCCGCGAGAGCGGGTCATTTCTTTTTTATAGTTACCACATCTGCGTCTCGGCCATGCACTTCTTATAGCTGGCGCGGAAGTAAATGTACTCCGCGATGCCGGTGATGGCCCAGGAGAAGATGTACAGCAGGTACAGGGAGGGGATGGTGTGGAAATAGGCGAAGATGGTGTAGATCCAGATGACGCGGAACACGCAGGAGCCCATGATGACGATGACGGTGGGGGCGATGCTCTTGCCGATACCGCGGGCGGCGGCGATGCTGGCGTCCATCAGCGGGGATACGCAGTAGGAAAAGCCCATGATCCACAGACGATCCATGCCCGCGTCGATGACCGCCGCCTCATTGGCGAACAGCCCCAGGAACTGCCGGCCGAACAGCAGCATAGCGCCGCCGAACAGCGCGCCGGTGAGGAAAGCATAGAGCAAACTGACATAGAAGCTCTTGAGGATGCGGTCCTTGTTTCCCGCGCCCCAGTTCCGGCTGGCGAAGCTGGCGCAGGCGGTGTAGTATGCCGCCATCATATTGAACACCAGCGTGTCGGCATTGGCGGCCGCCGCGTTGCCGGAAACCATGATCGCGTCGAAGGAGTTGACGCCCACCTGCACGAACAGGTTGGCGATGGCGAAGATGGCGTTTTGCAGGCCGGAGGGGACGCCCATCATCAGAATGCGCTTGGAAGCCATCTTGTGGATCCGCAGCTTCCGCAGATCCAGACGGCAGGAATCCTTCCGCCGCAGCAGGTGCGCCACGATCAGCGCCGCCGATACGCACTGGGCGATGGCGCTGGCCAGTGCCACGCCGTCCGCCGCCATGTGCAGGCCGATGACGAAGAACAGGTTCAGCGCCACGTTCAGCGCACCGGCGATGGTCAGATACAGCAGGGGGCGCTTGGTGTCGCCTGCGGCGCTCATCACGCCGTTGCCACAGTTGTAGATGGCCATGGCGGGCATACCGAGGGAGAAGATCTTCAGGTACAGCACCGCGCCGTCCATCAGCTCCTCCTTGGTGTTCAGCATCTCCAGCATCTGGCGAGCAAACAGGTTGCAGGCCAGACACACCACGACACCGAAGATGGTACAGATGATGAATGCCGAGTGGATGGTTTTTTCCGTCTCCTCCTCGCTGCCGATACCCAGCGCGCGAGCTACCGCCACATTGACGCCGGCGCCCATGCCGATGAGGAATCCGGCGAACAGCGTCACCAGCGTAGACGTGGAGCCCACGGAGCCCAGCGCCTGATAGCTGGCAAATTTACCCACCACCGCCACGTCGCTCAGGTTGAACAGCACCTCCAGCAGCTGCGTCAGCATCAGCGGCAGGCTGAATAGCAGGATGTTCTTCCAGAGGGAACCGGTGGTCATCTCGATCTTCTTCATTCTGTACCTCCTAACTTCCAAATTTCGATCTCAATTTACAAATATATCCCATTTTCATAAAGGCTGCAAGAGCAGAGTATAGCACCGCCCGCGCAGTAAAGCAAGCATATTTACCACCAGACTTTTCACCAGAAGAACCGTGGGGAATTGTGCAGAATGTACCCCTATATGGAAAATGAGGGGGATTTTTCGCCCCCTCATGTGCCGTTTTTTTGAAATTTTCGCCTGCACATTGCATCGCCGCCGCCGATGTGGTATGCTGAACGGGAGAAAAACGAAGGGAGCCGCCTATGAAACTGATCCTCATCGACATCGACAACACCCTGCTGGACTTCGACGCCTATATCCGCCAGACCATGGAGGAGGGCTTTGCCCACTTCGGCCTGCGGCCCTATGAGCCGTGGATGTACGATGTGTTCCATCGGGAGAACAACAAGCTCTGGCGGCAGATCGAGGAGGGAACACTGACCTTCCCGGAGCTGGAGAAGATCCGCTGGAACAAGGTGTTCGCCGCGCTGGATATCGCGTTTGACGGCACGGTGTTTGAGAAATACTTCCGCACCGCCCTCCATGAAAGCGCCATCCCCGTAGAGGGCGCCAAGGAGCTGCTGGAGACCCTGCACAGCCGGTATATACTGGCGGCGGCCAGCAACGGCCCCTATGAGCAGCAGCTCCACCGGCTGGCGCTGGCGGGCATGAAGGACTGCTTTACCTATTTCTTTATCTCCGAGCGTATCGGCGCGTCCAAGCCCTCGCGGCTGTTCTTTGACGCCGCCTTCCGGGAGGTCAACGAGGGACGTGAGGTGCCTGTGACCCCGGCGGAGGCCGCCATCATCGGCGACTCCCTGACCTCCGACATGGCGGGCGGCAGGGGATACGGCATGAAGACCGTGTACTACCGCCGCCCCGGCGCTGCGCCTGCCAACGACAGTGTGGACGTGACGGTGGAGGAGCTCCGCGCCATCCCCGCGCTTCTGTAAAAAGAGCCATATAAGAAAGAGCCGTATGCCACGGGCATACGGCTCTTTCTTATATGTGGAGAAAAGACCGGGAGCCGCCGGCCCCCGGTCTCGATAGGAAATTTTACGCTCAGTAGCCGAAGATCATGGAGCGCTTGATGTCGGCCAGACAGTGTGCGCCGCACATGGCCATGGTATCGGCCAGCTCGGCCTTCAGCTTGTCCACATAGACCTGCACGCCCTCGGCGCCGCCGCCGTAGACCATGTTCACGAAGGGACGGCCGATCAGCACGGCGTCCGCGCCCAGCGCCAGCGCCTTGAACACATCCATGCCGGTGCGGATGCCGCCGTCCACCAGAATGGTCATCTGACCGCCCACCGCGTCGGCAATGGCGGGCAGCACCTCTGCCGTGGCGGGACACTGATCCAGCACGCGGCCGCCGTGGTTGCTGACCACGATGCCGCTGGCGCCGGCCTCCAGCGCCTTCTTCGCGCCGGCCACCGTCATAATGCCCTTGAGGATGAAGGGCTTCTCCGCCTTCTCCGCGATCTGGCGCAGCTCCTCCACCGTCTTGCTGCCGGCGGGAGGCGTCAGGTTCTTCAGGAAGGGCAGACCCGCCGCGTCGATATCCATGGCGATGGCGATGGGATCGGCGGCCTTGACCAGCGCCATCTTCTCCTCCACCAGCGCCATGTTCCAGGGCTTCACCGTGGGTACGCCGCAGCCGTGGTTCTTCTTCAGCGCCTCCGCAGCCGCCTCGATGACGGCGGGGTTGGTGCCGTCGCCGGTGAAGGCGGCGATCCCGGCGTCGGCGCAGGCGGACACCAGAATGTCGTTGTAGGTCAGGTCGTCGTACTTGTCGCCGTAGTGCAGCTGCATAGCGCCCACGGGAGCGGCGAACACAGGCAGCACCACCTGCTTGCCGAAGAAGTTATAGGATGTGTCCACCGGCTTGTTCTCGCAGATGGTGTCCATGTTGACGCACAGCTCCTGCCACTTCTGGTAGTTGCGGATGAAGCCGGTGCCGATGCCCTTGGCGCCGGGGCCGGGCACGGTGTTCTTGCACGCAAGGCCGTTGCAGGTGGGGCAGGACTTGCAGTAGGGGCCCATGCAGGTGCGGGCGTTGTTCAGGATCTCCTGATATGTCATGAATATGTACCTCCGTTATTCAGCAATGCGTACCGACATTTTACTCTCTCGGCGGAAAAAAGCAACCCTGTTTTTACTTTAGTCGTGGTGAAAGCTGGTGACGATGGATTTTTCCTTCTTCGGCAGGCCGTACTGTGCCTTGCCCAGCGCGATGGACTTCATGAGAAACGCCATGTTCCGCCCCAGCGTCCGCATGGTCTGGAGCCCCTCCAAATCCTTGCGGACCTCCTCCGGTGTGTTGCCGTACACCATGTTCCAGTACTGGCTGCTGGCGATGGGCATCCCGGCGATGGTGAAATACTTGTTCAGCACATCAAAGCTGGAGGTGTTGCCGCCCCGGCGGCAGGATACCACTGCCGCGCCTACCTTCATGGTCATGTCGATGCCGGTGCTGTGAAACAGCCGATCCATAAAGGAGATGGCGCCGCCGGCGGGGGAGGCGTAGTACACCGGCGCGCCGATGACCAGCGCGTCGGCCTGGGCCAGCTTGGGCGCGGTCTCGTTCACCACGTCGTCAAACACGCATTTGCCGGTCTCGCGGCACTTGCCGCAGGCGATGCAGCCGTGGGTGGTGCGGGCGCCGGCCTGTATGATCTCTGTTTCGATGCCCTCGGCCTCCAGCGCCTGCGCCAGCTCGGACAGCGCCGTGTAGGTGCAGCCCCGTTCGCGGGGACTTCCGTTGATGAGCAATGCCTTCATAGACAGACCTCCTTGGTGATATTCTGGCCAGATTATAGCATATCTCCGTCAAAAAGCAACACAGTAAAGCAAAAAAGCACACCGCATCAATTTACCCTCGTCCAGCCCTTGCAATTTGAGAGGTGTTGCCCTATAATGTGCAAAAAACAACGGTCTGGACGGGCCGAAAGGGAGAGATGGTATGCGTATCGTTGTAAAGGTGGGCACCTCCACGCTGGCCCACGCCACAGGGCGCTTGAACATCCAGCGGATGGAGCGGCTGTGCAAGGTGCTCAGCGACCTGAAAAACGCGGGACATCAGATCATTCTGGTGTCCTCCGGCGCCATCGGCATGGGTGTGGGGAAGCTGAATCTGCCGGGGCGCCCCGCCGATATGCCCACCAAGCAGGCGGCAGCCGCCGTGGGACAGTGTGAGCTGATGTATATCTACGACAAGCTGTTTACGGAGTATAACCACACCGTGGCACAGCTCCTCATCACTGCGCCGGACATTGCCGACGGCGCCCGGAAGGAGAATTTCCACAACACCCTGGGCCGTCTGCTGGAGTTGGGCGCGCTGCCCGTCCTCAACGAGAACGACACCGTCTCCACCGATGAGATCGTCATCGGCGACAACGACACCCTGTCCGCGGCGGTGGCGGCTACCATCTCCGCCGATCTGCTGGTGCTGCTGTCGGACATCGACGGGCTGTACGACCGCGACCCCCGCCGCCATGCCGACGCCCACCTGATCTCCGTAGTGGAGCGGGTGGACGACGACCTCTACACGCTGGCGGAGGACAGCAGCACCGGCCTCGGCACCGGCGGCATGGTCACCAAGCTCCGCGCCGCCGCCATCGCCACCGCCGCAGGCTGCGAAATGGTCATCGCCAACGGCAGCAAGCCGGAGGTGCTGTATGACATTGCCGAGGGCAGACCCGTGGGTACCAGATTTCTGACAGGGAGGGCTGTTATATGACCACCATAGAGCTTTTGAAGCGGACGAAGGCCGCGTGGCCCGCACTGAGCGCCGCCGGTGAGGAGGAGAAAAACCGCCTCCTGCTGGCCATGGCGGACGCGCTGGAGTCCCACATCCCAGCCATCCTCGACGCCAACGGGCAGGATATGGCGGACGCACAGGGACATATCTCCGCCGTCATGCTGGACCGTCTGCGGCTGGACGAGGGGCGCATCCGCGCCATGGCCGACGGCGTTCGCGCCGCCGCCGCGCTGCCCGACCACACCGGCCGCGCGCTGGATCAGTTCACCCGCCCCAACGGCATGACCATCACCAAGGTGCAGGTGCCGCTGGGACTGGTGGCCATCATCTATGAGAGCCGTCCCAACGTCACCTCCGACGCGGCGGCGCTGGCCGTCAAGAGCGGCAATGTCTGTATGCTCCGCAGCGGGCGGGAGGCCTACCGCTCCTGCCGCGCCATCGTGGGCGCGCTGAAGGACGGCATCACCGCCGCCGGCGGCGATGCGGACATCGTCAACATCGTGGAGGATACCAGCCACCAGAGCGCCAACGACATCATGCAGGCTCGCGGGCTGGTGGATCTGCTGATCCCCCGGGGCGGCGCGGGACTGATCCGCGCCTGTGTGGAGAACGCCGCCGTTCCCTGCATCGAAACGGGCACCGGCATCTGCCATGTCTACGTGGACGCTGCCGCCGATCTGGAAAAGGCGGTGCGGATCATCACCAACGCCAAGACCAGCCGTCCCTCCGTCTGCAACGCCGAGGAGGTCTGCCTTGTCCATGCCGCCGTGGCGGACAAGTTCCTGCCTATGCTGCGCCGGGCGCTGGTGGACGAGCGTATCGCCGCCGGGCAGCCGCCGGTGGAGCTGCGCCTTGACCGCCGCGCCGCCGCCGTTATCGACGGCACGCCTGCTGCGGATACGGACTTCGACACCGAATTTCTCGATTACATTCTGGCTGTGGCGGTGGTGGACAGTCTGGACGACGCCATCGCCCACATCACCGCCCACTCCACCCACCACAGCGACTGCATCGTGACGGAGGATGCCGCCGCTGCCCGGCAGTTCACCCGGCAGGTGGACAGCGCCGCCGTGTATGTCAACGTGTCCACCCGCTTTACCGACGGCGGCGAGTTCGGCCTGGGCTGCGAGATGGGTATCTCCACCCAGAAGCTCCATGCCCGCGGCCCCATGGGGCTGGACGAGCTGAGCACCTACAAATACGTCGTCACCGGCGACGGACAGATCCGCTGAAAAAAGGCTCCCGGCCAGTTCAACTGGCCGGGAGCCTTCTGCGCAGTGTTAGTCGTTGGGAACATCGGTGAGGTGTGCCGTCCGCTCCTCCATGGGGATGTAATGCCCGTGGATGGTGACGGCGCGATACGCCGGACGCATGATGCGGCGGCAGGTGATCAGCTCCTCCATGCGGTTGGCGCACCAGCCCGCGATACGGGCGGAGGCAAACAGCGGCGTGAACACATCCGGCGGGATGCCAAGCATGGTATACACCAGACCGGAGTACATATCCACGTTGGCGCACAGCGGCGTGTCGTCGTGGCGGCGTTCCTGCACCAGCGGGATGCCCAGCTCCTCCACCTTCTGCAAAAGGGCGAAGTCCTCGGCGTAGCCCTTGATCTCCGCCAGATGCTGGGCGTACTTCTTCAGCAGCACGGCGCGGGGGTCGGAGATGGTGTATACCGCGTGACCGAGGCCGTACAGCTTGCCGGAGTGGTCGCCCGCCTCCTTGTCCAGCAGCTTGTTCAGATAATCCCGGATGGAGCCGTCGTCATGGGGGTCTACGTTCTCCTTGATGTAGTGGAACATCTCCATGACCTTGGCGTTAGCGCCGCCGTGGAGCGGGCCCTTCAAAGAGCCGACGGCCCCGGCGATGGCGCTGTATGTGTCCGTTCCGCTGGAGGACATGGCGCGGCACACGAAGGTGGAGTTGTTGCCGCCGCCGTGCTCTGCGTGAACCATGAGCATCATGTCCAGCAGATGGGCTTCCTCCTCGGTATAGTTGGTGTCCGGCCGGATCATCCGCAGGAAGTTCTCCGCCGTGGACAGCTCCGGAACGGGGAAGTGGATGTGCAGGGAGTCCCCTTGGAAATAGTGGCGCTTCACCGCGTAGGAATTGGCCACGATGGAGGGGAAGCAGCCGATGAGCTTCACAGACTGCAGCAGCAGATTGGCGATGGACGTATCGTCCGGGTCGGGGTCGTAGGAGTACAGACTCAGCACGCTGCGGGCCAGTTCATTCATCACATTCTCGCTGGGGTGACGCATGATCATGCCCTCGGTGAAGCCCTCCGGCAGCTTCCGCGCCTGACTCATGATCCGGTCAAACCGTGCCAGCTCGTCCTTGGTGGGCAGGAAGCCCATCAGCAGCAGGTAGGCCACCTCCTCAAAGCCGAAGGTGCCGGCCTTGCGGTGTGCCTCCACGATGTCGTTCAGCTCGATGCCCCGGTAGTACAGGCGGCCGGGGGTAGGCACCCGCTGGCCGTCCTGCAGCAGGTAGCCCTGCACGCTGCCCACCTTGGTGACGCCTACCAGCACGCCGGTGCCGTCGCTGTTTCGCAGACCCTTCTTGACCTCGCCGTGGTAGAAATCCTCTCCGATGGCGTATTCCTCTTGAATACGGCGGCTCAGTGGCCCTGTATAGCGTTCCAGAATACCGTTGTTTCTTTCGACCATGATGCATTCCTTTCCCCCGCACCGGGTGCGGGCCTTTTATCCTGTTGCTCCGATTATAGCGCGGCAATGATTGTTTTGCAAGTTAAAAAACGGTAAATTTCATAAATGACGGAAATCTTTCTTGGTAATACGAGAAAGCGGCAAAATAAGACGGATAAAATGCAATAAAAAATTCGCACACTTTCATTTTGGGGCTTGCGATACGGGAAAAATCTGTTATACTGGTATCCATAGGATAAACCTGTAAAAATTCTCCGAAAAGGAGCGTGACCATATGATCCAACTGCATCACGGCGGCGTCACCCTACAGGGCGGCGTCCCCACCCCCGCCGAGGCCGCCGTACCGGCGGCGCGGGAAAAGACCATGGCCTACCAGATCCTCCGCCGCCACGATACCCCGGCGGGGGATGGCCTGCTGCACCTGACCTTTGACAGTCTCATCTCCCACGACATCACCTATGTGGGCGTGATCCAGACCGCCAAGGCCAGCGGCATGACGGAGTTTCCCGTACCCTATGTGCTGACCAACTGCCACAATAGCCTGTGCGCCGTGGGCGGCACCATCAACGAGGACGACCATGTGTTCGGCCTGTCCGCCGCCATCAAGTACGGCGGCGACTACGTCCCCGCCAATCAGGCGGTGATCCACCAGTACGCACGGGAGATGATGAGCGGCTGCGGCCGCATGATCCTGGGCTCCGACAGCCACACACGCTACGGTGCGCTGGGTACCATGGGCGTGGGGGAGGGCGGTCCGGAGATCGTTAAGCAGCTGCTGAAAAACACCTACGACATCGCCGCGCCGGAGGTCATTCTGGTGTGGCTCACCGGCCAGCCGTCCCGCGGCGTCGGCCCCCACGACGTGGCCATCGCCCTGTGCGGCGCGGTGTACAAGAACGGCTTCGTGAAGAATAAGGTGCTGGAATTTGCCGGCCCCGCCGTGTCCCGCCTGCCCATGGACTACCGCATCGGCATCGACGTGATGACCACGGAAACCGCCTGCCTCAGCTCCATCTGGGAGACGGACGGCGCTGTGGCGGACTATCTGGCGCTCCATGGCCGTCCGGAGACCTTCACCGCCCTGCACCCGCAGGACGGCGCGTACTACGACGGCATGATCACCATCGACCTTGACCGCATGGAGCCTATGGCCGCCCTGCCGTTCCACCCCTCCGAGGCGGTGACGCTCCGCGAGCTGCTCCACGACCCCGGCGACCACCTGCGGGAGGTGGAGAAGCGCGCCGCCGCCCAGTTCGGCGGTAAGGCGGGCCTGCATCTGACGGATAAGCTGGTAGACGGCAAGCTGGTGGTGGATCAGGGCGTCATCGCCGGGTGTGCCGGCGGTATGTACGACAACATCGCCGAGGCCGCCGCCATTCTGGACGGCCACGACACCGGCAGCGGCTATTTCTCCCTGTCGGTGTATCCGCCCTCCGTCCCCGTCAATCTGGAGCTGATGGAAAACGGCGTTCAGCAGTCCCTGCTGGCCTCCGGCGCACTGTTCAAGCCCTGCTTCTGCGGCCCCTGCTTCGGCGCGGGGGATGTACCCGCCAACAATGGGCTGTCCATCCGCCACACCACCCGCAACTTCCCCAACCGGGAGGGCTCCAAGCCCGCCGACGGTCAGCTTGCCGGCGTGATCCTCATGGATGCCCGCTCCATCGCCGCCACGGCGCGGAACCACGGCATCCTCACCTCCGCCTCCGACGTGGACTACACGCCGCCCGCGCCGGTGCAGCGCCGGTTCGACCGTGCGGTGTACGACCGCCGGGTCTACTTCGGCTTCGGCAAGGCGCAGCCGGATGCGCCCTTGAAGTACGGCCCCAATATTGCCGAGTGGCCCGCCATTCCCGCCCTGTCCGACGATCTTCTCATGCAGGTGGCCTCCGTCCTGCGGGACGAGGTGACCACCACCGACGAGCTGATCCCCTCCGGCGAGACGTCCTCCTACCGCTCCAACCCCATGAAGCTGGCGGAGTTTGCCCTGTCCCGCCGCGACCCGGACTATGTGCCGCGCGCCAAGGCCACGCAGACGCTGGAGGCGGCCCGTGCCGCCGGTACGGTGCCGCCGGAGCTGCAAGCGGTGCTGGCGGCGCTGCACCTGCCGGAGAGCGCCCTGGCCCGTATGCACATCGGCTCTGTGCTCTTTGCCAACAAGCCCGGCGACGGCTCCGCCCGGGAGCAGGCGGCGTCCTGCCAGCGGGTGCTGGGAGGCTGCGCCAATATCTGCTACGACTTTGCCACCAAGCGCTACCGCTCCAACTGCGTCAACTGGGGTATGCTGCCCTTTACGCTGGCGGACGGCGCGCCCTTCGACGCCGTACCGGGGGATTTCATCTTCGTCCCCGCTGTCCGGGAGAAGGTGGCGCGAGGCGACGAGGAATTCCCCGCCGTCCTCGTCCACGCCGGACAGACGCAGGCGCTGACGCTGTACCTGAAGAACACCAACGCGGAGGAGCGGGAGCTGCTGCTCACCGGCTGCCTCATGAACCACTACGCTGCGCAGAACAGGAGGTAACGATGGAAAAGATCAAAATGCCTGTCCCCATCGCCGAGCTGGACGGCGATGAGATGACCCACATCCTGTGGGGAATGATAAAGGATCAGCTGATAACGCCCTTTGTGGAGCTGAACACCGAGTATTACGACCTGTCGCTGCCCAACCGGGACAAGACGGAGGACGCCGTGACCCGGCAGGCGGCGGAGGCCATCAAGCGCCTCCATGTGGGCGTGAAGTGCGCCACCATCACCCCCAACTACCAGCGGCAGGAGGAGTACGGCCTCAAGCAGCTGTGGAAGTCCCCCAACGCCACCATCCGTGCGGCGCTGGACGGCACGGTGTTCCGCGCCCCTATCCTCATCTCCCGCGTGAAGCCGGTGGTGACCTGCTGGAAAAAGCCTATCACCATCGCCCGCCACGCCTACGGCGACGTGTACAAGGCGGTGGAGTACCGCGTTCCCGGCCCCGGCAAGGCAGAGCTGGTGTTCACCGACGACCACGGTGCGGAGCTGAGCCGCCAGACGGTCTACGACTTCACCGGCCCCGGCGTGTTGCAGGCCATGCACAACCGGGACGACTCCATCCTGTCCTTCGCCCGCTGCTGCTTCGCCTACGCGCTGGACGTGAAGCAGGATGTCTGGTTCTCCTCCAAGGACACCATCTCCAAGGACTACGACCAGACGTTCAAGCTGCTGTTCCAGAAGGTGTTCGACGAGGAGTACCGCGCCGCCTTTGAGCAGGCGGGTCTCCATTATCGCTACGCCCTCATCGACGATGTGGCCGCCAAGGTCATCCGCTCCTCCGGCGGTATCATCTGGGCTTGCAAGAACTACGACGGCGATGTGATGAGCGACCTCATCGCCGCCGCCTCCGGCTCACTGCCCATGATGACCAGCGTGCTGGTGTCGCCGGACGGCAATTTCGAGTACGAGGCCGCCCACGGCACGGTCACCGACCATTTCTACCGCTGGCGCAAGGGGGAAAAGGTGTCCACCAACCCGCTGGCGACGATGGCTGCGTGGTCCGGCGCCCTGAAGAAGCGGGGCGAGCTGGACGGCAGCGCTGCGCTGGTGCATTTTGCCGACTGTCTCTATCAGGCGGGGCTGGACGTGTTCGAGGAGGGGTATCTCTCCGAGGATCTGGCGCCCCTGTGCGACCCGGCGGAGCTGAAGGAGATGCCGGACAACGACCGGCTTATCGCCCTCATCCGCCGGCGGCTGGAGACGCTGCTGGCAGGATAAGCAAAAAGGAGACGGTGCATTTCCGAGGAAATGCACCGTCTCTTTCGTCTATCGTTTTGTTCCCGCCACCTGATACATCCGTTCATCGGATATACAAATATCCACATCGCAGTACGGCGTCAGCAGCGCCCGCAGCGCATCCTCGTGCATCAGCCCGTTGGACACCGGATGGGCCGCACCGCTGTGGTGACTGTCGATGGCGGCCCGGCTCATGCCGTGGGCCACGGACAGCCGTCCGCCGGGCCGCACCAGCGATGCCAGACGGGCCATGAGCCGCGCCGGATCGGGGAAATGGGGGAAGGCATTGTACACCATGACCACGTCGAATGTCTCAGGAAACACCGTTTCCTCTACGTCGCCGCAGAGCACCTGCACCCGCGGCTCACCGATGAATTTTGCCGCTGCGATGCGCGCCATCTCCGGAGAGATGTCGATGCCCGTGACCGATGCGCCCCGCGCCAGATAGTCGGGGAACAGCACGCCAGTGCCGCAGGCTACGTCCAGTACCTGTGTGCCGTCACCCACGCCCGCGTTGTCCAGTATGGCCTGGATCACCGGCTCGTGGCGGATCATCTCCGTGTCCCACGCCGCTGCACACTTGTCGAAAAACGCGATCACATCCCGCTTGTCGATCATCTCCGCACCCCCTGTATCATTTTTCCTATCGTACAGGAAGTCCGGTGACGGCGCAACCCCGGATGGGGGATAAAAAAGGAGCCGCATCCACGGATGCAGCCCCTTTTTTACGGAAGCTACCTGAAAAACTCAAAGCGCGGCGCGTCCTTGGTGACGACGCCCGTCTCGATCTCGATGCCGTCTCCGAAGTACCGGCGCAGCAGCGTCACCAGTTCATCGGCGGCGGCGCGCACCTCATCGGCATTCACGTCGGAGAAGCCGTCGATGGGGAACAGGATAGCCGTCGTTTCCTCGGTGATCTTGCCCCGCTCCGACTGCCGCCACGTCCAGCGGCGGGTGCGGATCTCGCTGCCGGAGGCATACACCGCCTCGCCTGCGTCCGGTGTCTCCGTCTCGGTGCTGCCGAAGGGGATAAAGGTGTCGCCCTCCCGCGCCAGCCGCACGTCCAGCCCTTCGTCGATGGTGCCCAGATCATGGGCGCCCATGGGCAGACGGTGCTTGATGGACACGGCGTTGCCCAGATCCACGGCGGCGTTGATGTGGGGGAAGCCCTTGCCCTTGGCGATACGGGTCAGCAGCGCCTCGATGGAGCAGAGGAACTTGTTGGGGTTGATGCCCAGCGCCGTAAAGGCGGCGCGGTAGGGGAGGATATCCTCCGTCTCCTTGGGCTTTTTCCCGGCGAAATACGTCTCGCAGGCGGCAACGTTTTCCGCCAGCATCTGCTCCAGCTCGGGGATATCGTGGGTGTTGTCCAGCCCCCGCACGGCCACCGCGCCGAAGCAGGCGTTGGGCAGCTTGTCAAAGAATTCCTGGGATACTTGATAGTACATGGTGTGGCCTCCTTGCTGCGAATGTTTCCCGCTATGTCTGTGTGTTGGGTGCATTATAGACCTGTTTTCGCCGTTTGCCAAGGGAAAATTTTCCGGAAAATAAAAAAGCAGAGTGTCCATTACAGGATACTCAGATCCTATAAGGACACTCTGCATGGTCGGAGTGGGGGGACTTGAACCCCCGGCCTCTTGGTCCCGAACCAAGCGCGCTACCAGCTGCGCTACACCCCGTCAGCCGTTCCATTATAGGCGTTCTTGCCTGCGCTGTCAAGGAAAATTTACCACGTCCCGCCACTTTACGGACTTTCAACGTTTCCGGCATACCGGATATCCCCGTGAACGCCCCGGTTTGGCGTCTATCTCCGGACAGGCGCGCATAGACTGTGGCAAAAAGGAGGTGCATCCTATGCCGCAGCGCTCATCCGTCCGCCGCAATGCCTACCATGCCCGCGTCCGTGCCGCCGCCCGGCGCAGAGCCCCTGCCGCGCCGCACCGCGCCGCCGCGCCGAGGGCGGCAAATGCGAAGCCGCCGTCCGCACGGGACAGACGCCGGATGCTTCAGCTCCTGTGCAGCGGCGCGGTGCTGGTGGTGGCCATCGCCGTTAAGCTCCTGATGCCCGATGTGCTGGCAGAGTACCGCGCCCGTTTGCTGGCGCTGCTGGGGACGGACACCGATTTTGTGGAGGTGTTCTCGGCGGCAGGACGCGCCTTTTCATCGGAGGGCGCCATCGGAGGGGCACTGAACGATGCCTACACCGCCGTATTCGGCCCCTCCGTTCCCGCAGAGACCCCTACTCCTACGGCGGCAGTATACACACCCGACGCCCAGCCCGCCAACACCGAGCTTCTCCAGCGGGTGCTGGGCTTCGCCTACGCCTCGCCGGTGACGGGGCAGCTCTCCTCCGGTTTCGGACTGCGTACCGATCCGCTGGAAGGGGGACGCCGCTTCCATTACGGGCTGGACATCGCCGCGGAGGAGGGCACGGTGGTGTCCAGCTTTGCCGACGGGACGGTGACGGCGGTGGGGGAGAGCAGCGAGCTGGGGCGCTACGTCACCGTGTCCCACCCCAACGGCTACGCCACGCTGTACGCCCACTGTACCCGCATCACCGCCTCCTCCGGGCAGCAGGTGTCCCGCGGCGACCCCATCGCGGAGGTGGGGGAGACCGGCCGTGCCACGGGCAATCACCTCCATTTCGAGCTGCACCACGGCAGCACCTACCTTAACCCTATATATTATGTGGCGTTCCGCTGATGTTTCCGTCCGGATCATGCCCTCCGCGCTGCTGACACCGGCGGCTTTTCTGCTGCTTACGGACACGCCCGTGCTGTTGGCGGCGCTGCTGCTGGCGGCGCTGCTCCATGAGTTGGCGCACTACGCCGTGCTGCGGCTTTTCGGTGTCCGCACCGCCCGCTTCACCGTCACGGGGCTGGGTGCGACCCTCTGCGTGCCGGAGCTGCACCGGCTATCCTACGGTGCGGAGCTGCTCAGCGCCGCCGCGGGGCCGCTGATGAACCTGCTCCTGTGGGTGGTGCTGAGCCTGACCGGGCGGGACGAGCTGACCCTGTTTGCCGGGGCGCAGATGGTGCTGGGCATTCTGAATCTGCTGCCCGTCCGGCCCATGGACGGCGGGCGCATCCTCTGGCTGGCGGCGGCCTATCTGACGGAGCCGTACACCGCCGACCGTGTTGCCGCCGCCGTAGGGCTGGCGGTGTCCTCGACACTGTTTCTGCTGTGCCTCTGGCTGGTGCTGACCACCGGTAACGGCGTATTTTTGCTGCTGGGCGCCCTGTGGCTGGTGTACCGCAGTCTGCCTGCGGAACTTTTTTTGCCCGGCCGCCTTGCCAAAACGCAGAAAAGCAGGTAAAATAAACTGTTACTGAAATACACCGCAAGGAGAATGACTGTGGATAAACGATTAGAACGTATCCTGCCCCGCGTGCAGAAGCCCGCACGCTATGTGGGCGGCGAATATAACGCCGTGCTGAAGGACAAGGCACAGGTGGATACCCGCATCGCCTTCTGCTTCCCGGACACCTACGAGATCGGTATGTCCAATCTGGGTATGCGCATCCTGTACGGCGTCATGAACGGGATGGACGGCGTCTGGTGTGAGCGTGTGTTTGCCCCGTGGGGCGACATGGAGGAGGAAATGCGCAAGGCGGATATGCCCCTTTTCGCGCTGGAATCCGGCGACCCCATCACCGACTTCGACATCGTGGCCTTTTCCGTGGGCTACGAGATGGCGTTTCCCGCCATCCTGAATATGCTGGATCTGGCGCGCATCCCCCTTCACGCCGCGGAGCGCACCGGCCTTTCGCCGCTGGTCATCGCCGGCGGCACTGCCATGTACAACGCCGAGCCTATGGCGGACTTCATCGACCTTGTCAGTCTGGGCGAGGGCGAGGATCTGACCGTGGAGCTGGTGGAGCTGTACCGCACCGCCCGGCGGGAGGGGTGGAGCAAGCAGCAGCTGCTTCGCGCCGCCGCCCAGCTGGACGGCGTCTACGTTCCCAGCCTGTATGACGTGACGTACCACGATGACGGCACCGTGGCGGCCATTACGCCACTGGACGGCGCGCCCGCCAAGGTGACCAAGCGCATCGTTCACGATATGGACAAGTCCTATTTCCCGGTCAAGACCATCGTCCCCAGCACGGAGATCGTGCAGGATCGGGTGACGCTGGAGCTGTTTCGCGGCTGTATCCGGGGCTGCCGGTTCTGTCAGGCGGGCTACGTCTACCGTCCGGTGCGCAACCGCAGCCGCGACCTGTGCGCCGATTACTGCGTCCGCTCCTGCGACGACACCGGCTATCAGGAGGTGACGCTGTCCAGCCTGTCCACCAGCGATTACCCGCCGCTGACCGGCCTTTGCGATGAGCTGGAGCCGTTCTGCGACCAGCGCCATGTCAGCCTGTCCCTGCCGTCCCTGCGGGCGGACAACTTCTCCATGGAGCTGATGCAGCGTCTGGCCAAGGGCCGCAAGACCGGCCTGACCTTCGCGCCGGAGGCGGGTACGCAGCGGCTGCGGGATGTGATCAATAAGAACGTGACGCTGGACGACCTGCTGCAAAGCTGCCGCACCGCCTTTGCCGGCGGGTACAGCGCCGTGAAGCTGTACTTTATGCTGGGTCTGCCTACGGAGACGGACGAGGATGTGCTGGGCATTGCCGACGTGGCCGCCCGGGTCATGCACGCATGGCGGGAGAGCGCCCAGAACAAGCAGCGCGGCGTCCGCATCACCGTATCCACCAGCTGGTTCGTCCCCAAGCCCCACACCGCCTTCCAGTGGGAGCCCCAGATCTCCAAGGAGGAGTACGAGCGCCGTGTGGCGCTGCTGCGGGAGGCCATCAAGACGAAGACTGTCACCTACAACTGGCACGACTCCGACACCAGCTTTCTGGAGGCAGTGCTGGCGCGCGGCGACCGCCGCATGGGAAAGGTGTTGGAAGCAGCGTGGCGTAAAGGCGCAAAGCTTGACGCATGGGAGGAGTACTTCTCCCTGAACCGTTGGCTGGAGGCCTTTGACGAGTGCGGCCTCGACCCCCATTTCTACGCAAACCGCACCCGCGCGGAGGACGAGCTGATGCCGTGGAGCATGATCTCCTCCGGCGTCACGGAGCAGTACCTGCTGCGGGAGCGCCATCGGGCGTATGAGTCCGTGACCACGCCGGACTGCCGCACCCACTGCAACGGCTGCGGCGCCAATCTGCTGGTAGGAGGGAAATGCGATGTCTAAGCTGCGGCTGCTGTTTATCAAGGGGGCGCAGGCCTCCTATATCTCCCATCTCGACCTGCTGCGCACGTTCCAGCGCGCCTTTCCCCGGACGGAGCTGGACATCAAGCACTCGCAGGGATACCATCCCCATCCCATCATCTCCATCGTCCTGCCCCTGCCGGTGGGACAGTCCAGCGACTGCGAGCTGCTGGATTTCGAGGTGACGCAGGATACCGACGGCCGCGGCATCGCGGAGAAGCTGAATACCGGTATGCCCAGCGGCCTGCGGGTGCTGGACTGCTACCCCGCCGTCCGGCCTGTCCGGGAGCTGACGTACCTCCGGGCGGATGTGACGCTGGAATATGACAACGGCGTGCCGGAAAACGCCGCCGCCCGCCTGACGGAGCTGCTGGGGCGTCAGGAGCTGATCATCCAGAAGCGCACCAAGCGCAAGGAGCTGGCGGACGTAGATATCGCACCGATGATAAAGGACTCTTCCTTTACAGAGACGGAGGGGGCCGTTACCGGCACGGTGACGGTGCTGGCCCAGAATCCCGGCTTGAATCCGCAGCTGCTGGAAAAGGCGGTGGCGCGGTACCTGCCCGACCTGACGCCGGACTTCCTGCGGGTGCGCCGCCGCGCTGTGCTGGACGCCGAGGGACGGGATTTCCGGTAAAAACCCGCTGCTCACCGCAATAGGGAGCGGGAACCAGCAAAAATGCGGAAAAAATGTAAAGAAAGCTCTTGCATTTCCGGAATTTCTATGATATCCTATCATGGCGTAAAAAGGGCGGTCCTCTGTCGCCGGCGCTCCGAGGAAACGAGCGCCGCATACATGGCGGCATGAACACCTATATTATTAGGAGGAAAAATCCATGGATCTCATCAAGGCTCTGAACGAGAAGCAGCTGAAGGAAGTGCCTCAGGTACTGGTGGGCGATACCGTCCGCGTACACGTGAAGGTCAAGGAAGGCGCCCGCGAGCGTATCCAGGTCTTCGAGGGCACTGTCATCGCCAAGAAGCACGGCGGTATCGAGGAGACCATCACCGTCCGCCGCCTGTCCTACGGCGTCGGCGTGGAGAAGGTGTTCCCCGTTCACTCTCCTTCCATCGAGAAGATCGAAACTGTGCGCCACGGTTATGTCCGCCGCGCCAAGCTGTACTACCTGCGTGACCGCGTTGGTAAGGCAGCCAAGGTCCGCGAGAAGCTGTAAGCGATCACCGAGATCGAAAAAGCGCCCACATCCGTGGGCGCTTTTTGCCGTCTTTTTCCCGTTTGCAACAGGGGAAAAAGTATGATATACTGCTGTGAAACGCAGAATGCACCGCAGAATCGGAGCTGGGTGCAGGAGAGATACAACAATTTACCGGAGGAGGTGTGCGCCGTGCAGATCGAAGGACTGAGCTGGTTTCCCGGCCACATGACAAAAACGAAACGGATGATCGCCGCCGAGATCGGCCACATGGACGCGGTCTGCGAGATCGTGGACGCCCGCATACCCCAGTCCAGCCGCAACCCGGATGTGGACGAGCTGACGGCGGGGAAGCCCCGGATGATCGTGCTGAACCGGGTGGATCAGGCGGATCCCGCCGAGACGAAGAAATGGGCGGCGGCCTTCCGGGCGCAGGGCTATGCGGTGCTGGAGGCCAACGCCAAGGGCGGCGCGGGCACGGAAAAATTTGCCGCCGCCGTCCGGGAGCTGCTGAAGGAGAAGCTGGCGGCCTACGCCGAAAAGGGGCAGGTGGGCCGTACCATCCGCGTGATGGTGCTGGGCATCCCCAACGTGGGGAAATCCACATTTATCAACAAGGTGGCCAAGCGCAAGACCGCCAGAGCCGAGGATCGTCCCGGTGTGACCCGCTCCAAGCAGTGGGTGCCGGTGGACGCCACGCTGGAGCTGCTGGACACCCCCGGCATCCTTTGGCCTAAGTTCGACGACACCGAGGTTGGCAAGCGCCTTGCCTTTACAGGCGCGATCAAGGACGATGTGCTGGATATCGAGGAGTTGGCCTGCTATCTGATGGACTATCTTGCCCTGCACTACGCCGATGTGCTGCGGGAGCGGTACAAGATCGACGTGGAGGAGGGGGACAGCGGCTACGACCTGCTGGAAAAGGCGGGGCGGAAGCGGGGTTTCCTCATGCGGGGGGCGCAGGTGGATACCGAGCGCATGGCCCGCATCCTGCTGGATGAGTTCCGAGGCGGCAAGCTGGGACGCTTTACACTGGAGACGGCGGAGGACTGCGGAAAATGAGAGAAACGGCTGACCTGTGGACATACGAACGGCAGGCGGCGGCCGAGGGCTTCGCGGCGGTATGCGGCGTGGACGAGGCCGGCGCCGGACCGCTGATGGGGCCGGTGTACGCGGCGGCGGTGATCCTGCCGGAGGACTGCGACCTGCCGGAGCTGAATGACTCCAAAAAGCTGACGGAGAAAAAGAGGGAAAAGCTGTTCCCGTTGATACAGGAGCAGGCCGTTGCGTGGTCGGTGGCGCGGGTGGAGGCGTCGGAGATCGACGAGACGGACATCCTCAGCGCCCGGATGAAGGCCATGCAGCTGGCCATAGATGGCCTGTCCGTGACGCCGGACCTGGCACTCATCGACGGCAACCGTGACAAGGGACACAGCGCCGCCATCACCACGGTGCACCGGTGTATCGTGGGCGGCGACGGGATATCCGCGTCCATCGCGGCGGCATCGGTGCTGGCCAAGGTCAGCCGTGACCGCTATGTGACGGAGGTGTTGGACAAGGCATACCCCCAGTACCAGTTTGCCCGGCACAAGGGCTACGGCACCAAGCTGCACTATGAGATGCTGGACAAGTACGGCCCCTGCCCGGAGCATCGGCGGAGCTTCCTGAAAAAGTGGGAGGCAAAGCGATGAGCGGGGCGCGGTCTGCGCCGGAAAAGGGCGGACGAGCCGAGGGCACATGGGGCGAGGCGCTGGCGGCGGACTACCTGCGGCAGCGGGGATACCGGCTGGCGGCTCACAGCTACCAATGCCGGTTCGGAGAGATCGACCTCATCGCGTGGGACGGGGATATCCTGTGCTTCGTGGAGGTCAAGACCCGCACCAATACGGACATGGCGCTGCCCCGTGAGTATGTGACACCCGTCAAGCAGCGGCGGCTGAAAAAGACGGCGCTGTACTATCTGCAAGAAAAAGCGCTGGACTGTCCGGCACGGTTCGACGTGGCGGAGGTCTACGCGGACAGTCCATACAGCCGGGAGAATGCCCGCATAGAATATCTGGAAAACGCCTTTGAATAGAGGAGTGACAGCATGGCAATACCATATTTTGATGCGCACTGCGATACCATCTGGCGCTGCATGGTGACAGAGCCGGTGGCGGACTACGGCGAGACGGAGGCGGAGCGGCGCGCCTACTTTCAGGCGGGCGGCAGCCTGCGGAAAAACGGCGGTCACATCGATCTGGAGCGGAGCAGGGGCTTCGCCGGGCGCGGGCAGTTCTTTGCCCTGTACGACGATGTGAAGAGCCTGCCGCCGGACACGGCGTGGCAGCGGTGCCGGGAGATGCACGACTGGTTTTTGCGGGAGCTGGCGGACAATGAGGACATGGCCGTGCTGTGCCGCACCGGAGACGAGGCCAACGCAGCGGTGCGCAGCGGGAGGATGGCGGCGTTCCTCAGCGTGGAGGGTGCCGACCTGCTGGACTGTAAAGTAGAGAACCTATACACCGCGGCGGACTGGGGTGTACGCCTTCTGAACCCGGTGTGGAACAACGCTAACGCCCTCAGCGGCAGCTGCGCCGAGGAACCGGACCGGGGTCTTTCGGCACAGGGCAGAGACTTCATCCGGGAGATGGAGCGTCTGGGCGTCTACGCCGACGTGTCCCATCTGTCCGACCCGGGCTTCTGGGAGCTGTTCCGCATGACGGAGCGGCCCATTGTGGCGTCCCACTCCAATGCGCGGGCGCTGTGTCCCCACCGGCGGAACCTGACGGACGATATGTTCCGCGCCATCCGGGATACCGGCGGCGTGGTGGGCATCAACCTGTACCGGGACTTCGTGGGCGGTACGTCCATGGACGCACTGGTGGCACATATCGAGCATTTCCTGACGCTGGACGGAGAAAAGACCCTGTGCATCGGCGGCGATCTGGACGGCTGCGAGGCGCTGGCGGCGGGGATGCAGGGCGTAGAGGACATACCACATCTGTACGAGGCACTGGAGAAGCGGGGGTACGAGAAGACCCTGCTGGAGGACATATTCTGGAACAACCTGTGCAGGCTGCTGTGAGACGGCAGCCGGAGAAAGGAGGGACGCCATGGCGCTGTACGCCATCGGAGACCTGCATCTGTCGCTGAACAGCGACAAGCCCATGGATATCTTCGGCGAGAAGTGGCACGGGTACGTGGATAAGATCAAGGCGGGCTTTGCACCGCTGGGGGAAAATGATGTGACCGTGCTGTGCGGCGACCTAAGCTGGGGCATGAGTCTGGAGGAATCGCTGACGGACTTTCAGTTCATCCACGCTCTGCCGGGGAAGAAGATCCTGATGAAGGGCAACCACGACTACTGGTGGAACACCGCATCCAAGATGCAGCGTTTTTTTGACCAGCACGGACTGGACTCCTTTGAGATCCTGCACAACAACTGCCTGTTCTACAAGGACAAGGCACTGTGCGGCACGCGGGGTTGGTTCTACGAGCTGGACAACGAGGGTACCCACAACGGCAAGATGCTGGCCCGGGAGGCCGGACGGCTGGAGACGTCCCTGCAGGCGGCGGGGGATCGGGAGAAGCTGTGCTTCCTTCACTATCCGCCGCTGTATCAGGGATACGAGTGTCCGGAGATCCTGCGGCTTTTGCAGCGCTACGGCGTAAAGCAGTGCTTCTACGGACATCTCCACGGCGCCAGCCACAAGCGGGCGCTGGAGGGAATACACAACGGCACCGCGTTTTCGCTGGTGGCGGGAGACTGGCTGGATTTCGTCCCCAAAAAAATTTGTGAATAAGAGAAAAAACAGTGGAAATTCCCATTCTTTTCTGTTATCATATTATATTGCATTGGTTTTGCTATGAATACGGACCGGTGCGGAACGGAGGAATAAACAAATGACTGTGAAAAGCTGTGAAAAACTGGAGAAGAGCAGAGTCGCTCTGACCATCGAGGCGAGCGCCGAGGAGTTCGAGGCTGCCGTCAACAAGGCGTATCTGAAGATGCGCGGTAAGATCAACGTACCCGGCTTCCGTGTTGGCAAGGCCCCCCGCAAGATCATCGAGAAGATGTACGGCGAAGAGGTCTTCTATGAGGAGGCTGTCAATATCATTCTGCCCGACGCCTATGAGGACGCGGTAAAGGAGCAGAAGCTGGACGTGGTGGGCTATCCCGAGGTGGAGCTGGAGTCCTGCACCAAGGACGGCGTGGTGTTCAAGTGCACCGTGGCCGTGTATCCCGAGGTGAAGCTGGGCCAGTACAAGGGTCTGGAGGCGCCTAAGGCCGAGGTCAAGGTGGCGGCCGCCGACGTCAACGCCCGCCTGAAGGAGATGGCAGACCGCAACAGCCGTCTGGTGTCCGTGGAGCGCGCCGTCAAGAAGGGCGATACCGCCGACATCGACTTCGAGGGCTTCGACAACGGCGTGGCCTTCGACGGCGGCAAGGGCGAGAACTTCGATCTGGAGATCGGCTCCGGCAGCTTCGTCCCCGGCTTTGAGGAGCAGCTCATCGGCATGAAGGCCGGCGAGGAGAAGGATATCGACATCACCTTCCCCGAGAACTACGCCCCCGAGCTGGCCGGCAAGCCCGTGGTCTTCCATGTGAAGGTCAACGAGGTCAAGGTCAAGGAGGTCCCCGCCGTTGACGACGAGTTTGCCAAGGACGTGTCCGAGTTCGACACCCTGAAGGAGCTGAAGGCCGACATCAAGAAGAAGATGACCGCCGAGCGCACCGAGGCCGCCCAGCGAGCCTTTGAGGATGTGCTGATGGCCAAGGTCGCCGAGGGCGTGGAGGCCGAGATCCCCCACGAGATGGTGGATCTGCAGGCCGAGCGTATGATGGAGCAGTTCAAGCAGCAGCTGGCCGCACAGGGCATCCCCTTCGACCAGTATCTGAAGATGACCGGCACCACCGAGGCCGATTTCCGCAAGCAGGCTGACGGCCCCGCCGCCGAGCAGGTGAAGATGGATCTGGCTGTGGAGGCCATCATCAAGGCCGAGGGTCTGGAGGCCACCGACGAGGACGTGGAGAACGAGCTGAAGAACGTAGCCGAGAAGTACGGCATGGATCTGGAGACCGTGAAGAAGTACCTGCGTCCCGAGGATGTGAAGGAGCAGGTCATCCGCGAGAAGGCCGTGAAGATCGTGGCGGACAGCGCCGTGGCTGTGGCGCCCGCCGAGGAGAAGGCCGAGCTGGAGGCCGAGGGCGAGGTCGTCGAGAAGAAGCCCGCCAAGAAGCCCGCTGCCAAGAAGACCACCAAGAAGGATGCGGAAAAAGACGCAGAATAAGAGAGAGCGCTTTTGAAAATCATATGCGGGTGGGTATAATCTGGTAGCTATCTTTTGCAGGAGGTTTATTCTATGAGCTTAGTTCCCTATGTTGTGGAGCAGACCAACCGCGGCGAGCGGTCTTACGATATCTTTTCCCGTCTGCTTAACGACCGTATCGTATTCCTGGGCGAAGAAGTGAACGATACCACCGCCAGTCTGGTCGTGGCGCAGCTGCTGTATCTGGAGGCGCAGGATCCCGATAAGGACATCCAGATGTACATCAACAGCCCCGGAGGCAGCGTGACCGCGGGCATGGCTATCTATGACACCATGCAGTATATCAAGTGCGACGTGTCCACCATCTGCATCGGCATGGCCGCCAGCATGGGCGCGTTCCTGCTGTCCTCCGGCACCAAGGGCAAGCGCATCGCGCTGCCCAACGCCGAGATCATGATCCACCAGCCCTCCGCAGGTACGCAGGGCAAGGTGACGGACATGGAGATCGACGTGGAGCACTTCCTGAAGATCAAGCAGCGGCTGAATAAGATCCTGTCCGAGAACACCGGCAAGCCGGTGGAACAGGTGAAGGCCGATTCCGAGCGGGATCACTGGATGATCGCCGAGGAAGCGCGGGAGTACGGCCTGGTGGATAAGGTCATTTATAAGAGGTAACGGCATGGCAGATGAGAGAAAGTCCCTGCGCTGCTCGTTCTGCGGCAAGGCGGAGGGACAGGTACACCGGATGATCCAGGGGCCGGGCGTGCGGATCTGCGACGAGTGCGTGCAACTCTGTATGTCCATCCTGGACGACGGATACAGTGCGGCGGTCAGCGAGGGCTTCGACAGTGTGGAGGACCTCCCGACGCCCCAGCAGATCAAAGAGGTGCTGGATCAGTACGTCATCGGACAGGAGGGGGCGAAGATCGCCCTGTCCGTGTCCGTGTACAACCACTATAAGCGCATTTACTTCGGCGGCAGCGAGGATGTGGAGCTGCAAAAGAGCAACATCCTGATGATCGGGCCTACCGGCTCCGGCAAGACGCTGTTTGCCCAGACGCTGGCGCGGGTGCTGAAGGTACCCTTCGCCATCGCCGACGCCACCACGCTGACCGAGGCCGGTTATGTGGGCGACGACGTGGAGAACATCCTGCTGCGGCTTTTGCAGGCGGCGGATTTCGATGTGGAGCTGGCGGAGCGGGGCATCATCTATGTGGATGAGATCGACAAGATCGCCCGCAAGAGCGAGAATACCTCCATCACCCGGGACGTGTCCGGCGAGGGTGTGCAGCAGGCGCTGCTGAAGATCCTGGAGGGTACCGTGGCCAACGTGCCGCCCCAGGGCGGGCGGAAGCACCCCCATCAGGAGTTCATCCAGATCGACACCAGCAACATCCTGTTTATCTGCGGCGGCGCCTTCGACGGTCTGGAGAAGATCGTGGAGAAGCGCGTGGGCAAGCAGGGTATCGGCTTTGAGAACGCGGTGCAGAGCAAGGCGGATAAAATGGGTACCAGCCAGCTTTTGAAGCAGGTGCAGCCCCACGATCTGCTGAAGTTCGGTATCATCCCCGAGCTGGTGGGCCGTCTGCCGGTGATCTCGCCGCTGGAGGCTCTGACCCGGGAGGATCTGGTGCGCATCCTGACCGAGCCGAAGAATGCGCTGGTCAAGCAGTATAAGGCGCTGCTGGCCTACGACGGCGTGGAGCTGGTCTTTGAGCAGACGGCGCTGGAGGCGGTGGCGGACAAGGCCATCGAGCGCAATATCGGCGCCCGCGGACTGCGGGCGGTGATGGAGGGTATGCTGACGAAGGTGATGTACGACATCCCCTCCGACCCCACCATCACGAAGGTGACCATCACGGCGGACTGCGTCGACAGCGGCGCGGAGCCGGTGGTGGAGCGCGACCCGGAAAAGGTCACGCGCAAGGCAAAACTCAAGACCGGGACGGCGGAAAAACGAACCGCACCGGCCTCTTGACGATCCGGCAAAGAGGAGAGGCGGCAGCTTCTCCTCTTTTTTCTCCAAGAGGAAAGGAGTACATATGGAACGTATCACCATGAATATACCCGTGCTGGCCCTGCGTGGGCTGACGGCCTTCCCCAGCCAGACGCTGTCCTTCGATGTGGAGCGGGAGATCTCCATCTACGCGCTGGACAACGCCATGGAGAACGACCGGCGGCTGTTCCTCGTGACGCAGCGGGAGATCTCTACCGCTGAGCCGATGGAGGACGACCTGTACAGTGTAGGCACGGTCTGCCATATTTTACAGATCATCAAGACCTCGGACAGCAGTGTCCGGGTCCTCGTGGAGGGCGAGGAGCGCGCCCGGCTGCTGCGGCTGTGGCAGGGGAAGCCCTTCCTACAAGCCAATGTGGAGATATTGGAGGAGGAATTCCCCGGCAAGATCACAGCCCGGGTGGAGGCCATGCTGCGGCGCACCTACGCTCTGTTCGGCGAGTATAAGGAGCTGGTGCCGCAGCTCAGCGACGACTTTATCGCGGCGGTGCTGGACTGCCGTGACACGGGGCATCTGGCCGACCTCATCGCCCAGAACATCACGCTGCGCCATCAGGATCGTCAGCGTGTGCTGGAGGAGCTGCGGCCCAACCGGCGGCTCCAGCTGGTCAACGACATTCTGACCCACGAGGTGGATGTGCTGTCGCTGGAGATGCAGATGGAGCAGAAGGTGCGCCAGCGGGTGGCACAGGTGCAGAAGGACATGATCCTGCGGGAGCAGGTGAAGGTCTTGCAGCACGAGCTGGGCGACGACGGCGACGAGGAGCTGGCGGAGTACACAGAGAAGATCCAGCGCGCCCATCTGCCCGAGGAGGTACATAAGCGGCTGACAAAAGAGGTGGAGCGGCTTGCCAAGCAGCCCTTCGGCAGCGCGGAGGCCTCCGTTATCCGCAACTATCTGGACGTCTGTCTGGAGATGCCGTGGAACAAGTACACCCGTGAGCGGGCGGATGTGGAGCAGGCGCGGAAGCTGCTGGATCGGGATCACTACGGTCTGGAAACGGTGAAGGAGCGCATATTGGAGTTTATTGCCGTCCACCAGCTGAACCCCGATGCCAAGGGCAAGATCCTCTGCCTGGTAGGCCCTCCCGGTGTGGGTAAGACCTCCGTGGCCATCTCCGTGGCCAAGGCCATGAACCGGAAGCTGGCGCGGCTCAGTCTGGGCGGCGTCCGGGACGAGGCGGATATCCGCGGCCACCGCAAGACGTATATCGGCGCTATGCCCGGCCGCATCATCGAGGCCATCAGCCGCGCCGGCGCCATGAATCCGCTGCTGGTGCTGGACGAGATCGACAAGCTCGCCAGCGATATGCGGGGCGACCCGGCCTCGGCCCTGCTGGAGGTGCTGGACAGCGAGCAGAACACCTCCTTCCGCGACCATTTTCTGGAGGTGCCGGTGGATCTGAGCCGGGTGATGTTTATCACCACGGCCAACACCACCTCCACCATCCCCCGGCCGCTGCTGGATCGGATGGAGGTCATCGAGCTGAGCAGCTACACCGATGAGGAGAAGCTGCAGATCGCCAAGACCCATCTGCTGCCCAAGCAGCTGAAGGAGCACGGACTGAAGAAAAGTCAGCTGCGCATCAGCGACGACGCCATCCGCGCCGTCATCACCGACTACACGAGAGAGTCCGGCGTCCGGACGCTGGAGCGTCTGCTGGGCAAGCTATGCCGGAAAGCCGCTATGCGTTTGGTGGAAACGGATGTAAAGCGCGTAGATATTACACCAAAAGACCTGCGGGAGCTGCTGGGCGTGCCGCACTATCAGGACAATTCCCGCAGCAAGCAGGATCAGATCGGCGTGGTCAACGGCCTTGCGTGGACAGAGGTGGGCGGTGAGCTGCTGGAGGTGGAGGCCGGGGTCATGGACGGCTCCGGCAAGCTGGAGCTGACCGGCAATCTGGGTACGGTCATGCAGGAATCCGTGAAGGCGGCGTACACCTGCCTGCGCAGCCGTGCGGCAGAGCTGGGCATCCCCAAGGACTTCTATAAGAATAAGGATATCCACGTCCACTTCCCGGAGGGCGCGGTACCCAAGGATGGGCCGTCGGCGGGCATCGCCATCGCCACCGCCATGCTGTCGGCGCTGACCGGCCGCCCGGTGCGCCACGATGTGGCCATGACCGGCGAGGTCACGCTGCGGGGCAGGGTGCTGCCCATCGGTGGGCTGAAGGAAAAGACCATGGCTGCCAAGCGCAGCGGTATCCGCACGGTCATCATCCCCAAGGAGAACGAGAAGGATCTGGAGGAGATCGACCAGACCGTCCGGGCCGCCCTGCGGTTCGTGACGGCGGAGACGGTGGACGCGGTGTTCGCCCACGCGCTGGCGCTGCCGAAAAAGGAGGCGGCGGTGGAGCATCTCACCGCCATAGCCGGTATGGAGCGACAGGAGGTGCGCTGTGGCGATCAACTTTAACAAGGCGGAATTTGTACTGTCGGCTGTAAAGGCAAGCACCTTTATCCGTGACGGAAAACCACAGGTTACGTTTGCCGGACGCAGCAATGTGGGCAAGTCCTCCGTCATCAACCGTCTGCTGGGGCGGAAGAACTTCGCCCGGGTGGGCGCCACTCCCGGCAAGACCAATCAGATCAACTATTTCGACATCGACGGGAAGCTCTACTTCACCGACCTGCCGGGCTACGGCTACGCCAAGGTGTCCAAGGAGGAGCGCGACCGGTGGGGACGGCTGATGGAGAGCTACTTCGCCGAGCCGGAGCTCATTACGCTGGGCGTGCTCATCGTGGATGCGCGGCACAAGCCCACCGCCGACGACGTGACCATGTGCGACTGGTTTAAGGGTACCGGCTGTCCGGTGATCGTGGTGGCCAACAAGCTGGATAAGCTGAAAAAGAGCGAGATCGAGCCGAACATGGCCCGCATCCGCGAGACGCTGGAGCTGGGCGAGGACACGCTGCTCATTCCATTTTCCGCGGAGAAGGGGACGGGTAAAACGGAGCTGCTGGCGGCCATCAGCGACGGCTGCGGCAGATAACTGAATAGGAAAACCGCCGGTCTGCTTTTGGCAGACCGGCGGTTTTTGCGTGGGTGGTCAGGCGTGGACCCCTGTATCGCAGGCGTGATAGTATTTTTTGGCGCAGAACTCCCGCTGGACGGTGACGCGGCCCGTATCGGTGAGCCACGCGGCGAAGTTGGAGAAATTCCGCTCCACGATGCTGAATTTCAGCTCATTGTGGGTGCGGACATTCTCCCGCTTGCAGAAGGCGGCGATCCAGTCGGAAAAGGTCATGCCGTCGGTGAGGTCGTCCAGCAGCTCCCGCTCCTTGGCATGGATGAAGGCGATATTCTCGTCGATGAGGGCGTTGAAGGCGGCGCGGTCCGTCAGCACCTGCTTGTGGGCCACGATATACGCCGGGGCGTCCACGGTGCGCAGGTATTCCTTACTCTCCAGATCCTTGGCGATGAACATACTGGTGGGCAGCTTGGCGGCGGCGATCTGATTACGGTCGATGAGACAGTCGCCCACGTAGGCCACGCCGTCCGGCGTGACGATGCCGATGTGACCGGCGGAGTGGCCGGGCAGCTGCAGGATGCCGAAGCGGGCGCCCGCCATGTCCAGATGGTCGTCCTCCGGGCCGATGATGATGTCGGCGGTGAAGCACTCCTCCAAAAAGAGCTGGCGGCTCTTGCCGTAGGTCAGCGCCACATAGTTGGCGCGGTAGCTGTCGGTGTTGACGGAGATGCCCGCCTCGATGAGCTGGATGGCGGCAGGGCAGCCGCAGCGCTGCTGGAGGTAGCGGACGTTGCCGGTGTGGTCAAAGTGGGCGTGGGAGCAGATAACGCCCCGCAGACACAGCCCGTTGTCGTCGATGAGATGGGCCAGTCCGGTGCGATCCAGCTTGGCGTAGCCGGTATCGATGAGGACAATGTCCCGGTCGGTGAGAAAGTAGACGGGCAGCAGGGCGGTGGAGCCCTCCGCCACCCATGTGCGGCCGACGATGTGCTTGAGTTCCATGGCGATCCCCTCCGGAAAACTGAGTTTCCCTCATTATACACCAAGGCGGGGAAAAAACAAATTTTTTCTTTTTACCCCTATGCAAAGCGGGAGAAATAAGGTAGAATAGCAGGGAGAAAAAATCAGGAGGCAAAGCGATGGAGCAGCCAATGTATAAGCGGGTACTCATTAAGATCAGCGGCGAGGCGCTGGCAGGCGACAAGCACGTTGGTCTGGATTTTCAGGTGATGGGCCAGGTGGCTGACGTCATCAAGGAATGCGTGGAAATGGGCGTGCAGGTGGGTATCGTCATCGGCGGCGGCAACTTCTGGCGCGGCGTGAAGGACGGCGAGGGACATATCGAGCGCACCCGTGCCGACCACATGGGCATGCTGGCCACCGCCATGAACTGCATGGCCATGGCCGACGTGCTGGAGCAGAAGGGCGTGGACGTGCGGGTGCAGACGGCACTGGAGATCCGCGCTGTGGCGGAGCCGTATATCCGGGCACGGGCCATCCGCCATTTGGAAAAGGGCCGCGTGGTCATCTTCGGCTGCGGCATCGGCTGCCCGTTCTTCTCCACCGATACCGCGGCGGTGCTGCGTGCGGCGGAGATCGAGGCCGACATCATCCTGCTGGCTAAGAACATCGACGGCGTGTACGACAGCGATCCGGCCAAGAATGCCGCAGCGGTCAAGTTCGACTCCATCACCTACGACGAGGTGCTCAAGCGCCATCTGGCCGTGATGGATTCCACCGCCACCAGCCTGTCTATGGACAACCACATCCCCGTACTGGTGTTCGCACTGAAGGACCCCAAGAATATCATCCGCGCCCTGCGCGGCGAAAAAATCGGAACGATCGTGAAGGAGGCTTAACCGCTATGTTAAAGGACGAGTACAAGATCTACGAGGAAAAAATGAAGAAGAGCATCGAATCCGTTGTCAACGACTTCGACACCGTGCGTGCCGGTCGTGCCAACGCTTCCGTGCTGAACCGCATCAGCGTGGACTATTACGGCACCCCCACCCCTATCCAGCAGATTGGCTCTATCGGCTCCCCTGACCCCCGCACGCTGGTCATTACGCCGTGGGATGCCTCTGCGCTGAAGGGCATCGAGAAGGCCATCCAGGAGTCCGATCTGGGCATCAATCCCCAGAACGACGGTAAGTGCATCCGTCTGGCCTTCCCGCAGCTGACGGAGGAGCGCCGTAAGGAGCTGGTCAAGCAGATCCACAAGTACACCGAGGCAGGCAAGGTGGCGGTGCGCAACATCCGCCGCGACGCGCTGGAGAATTTCAAAAAGCAGCAGAAGGCCTCCGAGATCACCGAGGACGAGATGAAGATCGTGGAGAAAGACCTGCAGAAGCTGACCGACGACAGCTGCAAGGAGCTGGATAAGCTGCTGGAGAATAAAGAAAAGGAACTGATGTCCGTCTAATGGCACTGTTCCGCAGAAGCACGCCCCAGACGGCGGGGGAGGTGGACAAAAACCGCCTTCCCCGCCATATCGCTATTATTATGGACGGCAACGGTCGTTGGGCAAAGCAGCGTTCGCTGCCGCGCACTGCCGGCCATAAGGCGGGGGCGGAGGTATTCCGGGATATCGCCACTTACTGCAAGGAGCTGGGGGTGGAGTATCTGACGGTATACGCCTTCTCCACGGAGAACTGGAAGCGCCCGGCGGACGAGGTGGGCGCTATTATGGGTCTTTTGAAGCAGTATCTGCTGGAGGCGGTGGATACCATGGAGAAGGATCACATCCGTTTGAAATTCTTCGGTGATCTGTCCGCTATTGCGCCGGAGCTGCAAGCACTGGCGGCGCAGACCGACGAGCTCGGCAGCCACTACGACGGCTTTCAGGCCAATATCTGCCTGAATTACGGCGGACGGGCGGAGATCCTGCGGGCGGCGCAGCGGTGCGCCGAGGCGGGGGAGGACTGGACGGAGGAGAACTTCGGCAAGTACCTGTACTCCGCGGGCATCCCCGACCCGGAGCTGATCATCCGACCCAGCGGCGAGCTGCGGCTCAGCAACTTCCTGCTGTGGCAGTGCGCGTACAGCGAATTCTATTTCTGCGACACCCTGTGGCCGGACTTCACCCGGGCGGAGCTGGATAGAGCCATCGTGGATTATCAAGGGCGGGATCGCCGGTTCGGCGGCGTGAAGGCCTGACAGAAGGAGACAGCATGAAACAGAGAATTTTGGTGGCTGTGGTGGGTGTTCCCGCCCTGTTGGGCGTATTGTGCTTTGCGCCGGATTGGGCGACGATGGCCCTTATCATGGCGCTGTGCATCATCGGCAGCCACGAGCTGCTGGCGGCGGTGCTGCCGCCGGAGAAGACCCGGCGCTGGTGGGGACTGGCGGCGGCGCTGTCCGTATTCGTGGTGGCGGACGTCTACTTCCGCGGCGAGCCGTTTGCTGGCACACCCATTCAGGGGCTGATGCCGTGGCTGACGGCGGCGCAGGTGGTCGTGGTATTTATATGCATGGTGCTGGAGTACGGCAAGAAGGAGGAGATGGACTTCACGGCCCTGTGCGCCATTCTGGTGGCGGGCGTGGCGATCCCCATGGCGCTTACCTGCCTGCTGCGGCTGCGGATGCTGGAGCACGGCGCGGGGCTGGTGCTGATCCCGCTGGTGGCAGCGTTCATGAGCGACACCATGGCGCTGTTCGGCGGTATGCTGTTCGGCAAGACCAAGCTGGCGCCGCTGGTCAGCCCCAAGAAGACCCGGGAGGGCGCTGTCAGCGGCCTCGTGGGCGGCATGGCGGGCATGATCCTGTTCCGTATCTTCTTCTTCCTGTGTACGGAGATACAGCTCCATATCGGCTGGTGCGTGCTGCTGGGTCTGGTGGGCTCGGTGCTGGGACAGCTGGGAGACCTCAGCTTCTCCTGCATCAAGCGGCAGTACGGCATCAAGGACTATGGACGGCTGCTGCCGGGACACGGCGGTGTGCTGGATCGGTTTGACAGCGTGATCTTTGCCGCGCCGGTGATCTGGATGATCGTGGACGCGGTGAAGCTGTATTGAGGAATACATCTATGACAAAGACCATATCCCTGCTGGGCGCCACAGGCTCCATCGGCCGGCAGACGCTGGCTGTGGCGCAGGAGCTGGGACTTTCCGTGGCGGCGCTGACCGCCAACCGGCAGGTGGACCTGCTGGAGCAGCAGGCGCGGCAGTGCAAGCCGCGCCTTGCCGTGCTGTATGACCCTGCCGCCGCCAAGGAGCTGCGCGGCCGGCTGCAAGACACGGGCATCGAGGTGATGGAGGGGCCGGAGGGTCTGATCGCCGCCGCCACGCTGCCGGAGGCGGACACCGTGGTGACCGCGGTGATGGGCAGCGTAGGACTGGCACCCACGCTGGCGGCCATCCGGGAGAAGAAACGCATCGCGCTGGCCAATAAGGAGACGCTGGTGTGTGCCGGTGAGCTGGTGATGGCGGCGGCGCAGGAGGCGGGAGCGGAGATCGTACCCGTGGACTCGGAGCACAGCGCCATTTTCCAGTGTTTGCAAGGCTGCCGCGACCGCCGCGAGATCCGGCGGCTGCTGCTGACCTGCTCGGGAGGGCCGTTCTTCGGCCGCTCCTTCGAGGAGCTGGAGCATATGACGGCGGCGGACGCCCTGAAGCACCCCAACTGGACCATGGGTGCCAAGATCACCATCGACTCGGCTACCCTGATGAACAAGGGACTGGAGATCATCGAGGCCATGCGGCTGTATGACTTGCCGGTGGAGCAGGTGGAGGCGGTGATCCACCGTCAGAGCATCGTCCATTCGCTGGTGGAGTTCCGGGACGGGGCTATGCTGGCGCAGCTGGGGACGCCGGATATGAAGCTGCCCATCCGGTACGCCCTGACCTACCCCTACCGGGCGGAGACGCCGGATCGGACGCTGGATCTGCTGACCTGCGGCGCTCTGACGTTCAGCGCGCCGGATATGGGGGCCTTTCCCTGCCTGCGGATCGCCCGGCAGTGCGCGGCGGCGGGCGGCACGGCCTGCGCCATCATGAACGGCGCCAACGAGGCGGCGGTGCAGCGGTTTTTGCAGGGGGAGATCGGGTTCAACGATATCCCGCGGCTGGTGGAGCAGGCACTTTCCAAGGTGCCGGTGATATATCGGCCGAGCCTTGCGGATATACTGGAGGCAGACAGAATGGCACGTCAGGCCGTTCTGGGATGTGCAGGCGCACAATAAAGGAGTTGCGGCAATGGTATATATCTTAGCGGCCATACTGGTGTTCGGCGTGCTCATCGCCGTCCACGAGCTGGGTCATTTCATGGCGGCCAAGGCCTGCGGCGTGCGGGTCAATGAGTTTTCCATCGGCATGGGGCCTACCCTGTGGAAGAAGCAGAAGGGGGAGACCCAGTACTCCCTGCGGCTGTTTCCGGTGGGCGGCTTCTGCGCTATGGAGGGCGAGGAGGAGGACTCCGACGACCCGGCGGCTCTGAACAATCAGGGCTTCTGGGCGAAGCTCCTCATCTTTGCGGCAGGCGCCGCCATGAATTTTCTGGCGGGACTGCTCATCATTCTGGCGCTGTATGCCGGAGCGCAGGCATTCTATGAGCCGGTGGTCGTCGGCTTTGCCGACGGCTGCCCGTTGGAGAGCGCCGAGGGCTTACAGACCGGCGACCGCATCCTGCGTATCGACGGGGAGCGGGTGTATGTATACAGCGATATCGGGCTGCTGCTGGGTCTCAACAAGACCGGTGTTTTTGATCTGGTGGTGGAGCGCTCCGGTGAGAAGGTCACCCTCCGCCAGCTACCCATGGAGCAGCGGACGTACACCGACCGGAACGGCAAGCCCTACACGGGCTACGGCCTGTACTTCGGGACGGCGGAGGCCACGCTGGGGCGGAAGCTGTCCTATACATGGAACAACGCGGTGGACTTCGTGCGTCTGGTGCGGCTGAGCCTAAAGATGCTGGTCACCGGCGAGGCGGGACTGCGGGATCTCAGCGGCCCGGTGGGCATCGTGTCCACCATGACCGAGGTGGGCGAGCAGTCCGGCAGCACCCGTGCGGCGGTGGAGAACATCGCCTATCTGGCGGCGCTCATCGCCGTGAATCTGGCGGTGATGAACCTGCTGCCCCTGCCGGCGCTGGATGGCGGCAAGATCTTCTTTCTGGTCATCAACGCCATCGGTCTGGCGCTGTTCAAAAAGCAGATCCCGGCGAAATACGAGAACTACATCCACTTTGCGGGACTGGTGCTGCTGTTGGCGCTGATGGCAGTCATCACGTTCAGCGACGTGTGGAAGCTGATACACTGAGGTGGGATACGATGAGCAAGCAGATCATGGTAGGCGGCGTGGCCGTTGGCGGCGGCGCACCGGTGAGCATCCAGTCCATGTGCAATACCGCCACGGAGAACGTGGAGGCCACGGTGCAGCAGATCCTCCGGCTGGAGCAGGCGGGGTGCGAAATCATCCGCGTGGCCGTACCCACGGAGGAGGCGGCGCGGGCCATTCCGGCCATCAAGAGCCGCATCCACATCCCGCTGGTGGCGGATATCCATTTCGACTACAAGCTGGCGCTGCTGTGCGCCGAGGGCGGCATCGACAAGATCCGCATCAACCCCGGCAACATCGGCAGCAAGGAGCGGGTGCGGGCCGTGGCGGACGCCTGCCGGGAGCGGGGCATCCCCATCCGCATCGGCGTCAACGGCGGGTCGCTGGAAAAAGACCTGCTGGCCAGGTACGGCGGCGTCACGGCGCAGGCGCTGGTGGACAGCGCCATGGGTCACGTCCGGCTGCTGAACGACTGCGGCTTCGACGATATCTGCATCTCCGTGAAATGCTCCCGCGTGCCGGTGAATATGGCGGCCTATCAGATGCTCCGGGCGCAGACGGACTATCCGCTGCATCTGGGCGTGACGGAGGCGGGTACGCCGGAGATGGGTGTGCTGAAATCCGCCATCGGCATCGGCGGCCTTTTGTGCATGGGCGTGGGCGACACGCTGCGGGTGAGCCTGACGGCGGACCCGGTGGAGGAGGTCATCGCCGCCAAGCGCATTTTGCAGGCGGCGGGCATCCGCCGCAGCGGGCCGGATCTGATCTCCTGTCCCACCTGCGGCCGGACGAAGTACGATATGATCCCCATTGCGCGGGAGGTGGAGCGGCGGCTGCATGGCTGCGATAAGCCCATCACCGTGGCGGTGATGGGGTGCGTGGTCAACGGGCCGGGCGAGGCGTCCGGCGCGGATGTGGGCATCGCCGGGGGAAAAGGCGAGGGACTGCTGTTCGCCAAGGGAAAGATCCTGCGGAAGGTGCCGCAGGAGCAGCTGGTGGACGCGCTGTTTGAGGAAATCGACAAGCTGTAAGGTGAGAGAATGGCGGAAAAATTACCGTTTTTTACATTATTTGAGAGCTTTCAGGCACCGCGTCAGCTGCGCCTGCTGCTGCATGACGCCTATGTGACCGGTGCTGTGCTGGATCGGGAAGCCCGTACCATCGAGGTGCAGGCCACCAGCGGCGAGGCGGTGCCGGACGCGGCGGTGAAGTCGCTGGAGCATATGCTGGCGGAGCAGTACGACCTGCGGCGGGTGCAGCTGCACTTTTCCCAGCCGGCGGCCGCCGGCAAGAGCGGCAGCGACCTGCTGTACGGCAAGGAGATCAAAGGCAGGGTCATCCCGGTATCGGAGCTGAATCTGAAGATGGGCATGGCGGTGGTGGAGGGCCGCGTCTTCGGCATGGAGTGCTATGAGACACGGCGGCCCGGTCAGTGGTGCTTGAATTTCAACATGACCGACGAGCACGGCTCTGTGGCCGTGCGGAAATACATGGACGAGAAGGAGGCCAAGGTGCTGGGCGACGCCGTCCGCGACGGTATGTGGCTGCGGGTGCAGGGCAAGCCGGCGCTGACCTTCGACGGCAAGGATGTGCAGCTCCAGCCGGTGAGCATCATGCGCGCCTCCCACACCGGGCGGAAGGACACCGCGCCGGAGAAGCGTGTGGAGCTGCATCTCCATACCCAGATGAGCACCATGGACGCCCTTACCGACGTGGGCAAGGTAGTGGCACAGGCGGCGGCGTGGGGACATCCCGCCATCGCCGTCACCGACCACGGCACGGTGCAGGCGTTCCCCAAGGCGCGGGACGCGGGCAAGAAGGGGAAGATCAAGATCCTCTACGGCGTGGAGGGGTATTTCGTCAATAACCTGGATGACCGCATCGCTGTCCACGGGCCGCAGGATCAATCGTTTGCCGACGAGATCGTGTGCTTCGATATCGAGACCACCGGCCTGAAGGTGGAGCGGGAGGCCATCACGGAGATCGGCGCGGTGGTGCTGAAAAACGGCGAGATCACCGAGCGGTTCCAGACCTTCGTGAATCCCAATCGCCGCCTGACGCCGGAGATCATCGGCCTGACCGGTATCACCGACGCCATGCTGGCGGACGCGCCCCAGCTGAAGGAGGCGCTGACGGCATTCCTGCAATTTGTGAACGGCCGCCCGCTGGCGGCGCACAACGCAGAATTCGACATCAGCTTCATCCGGGCGGGCTGCCGCAGGGTGGGGCTGGACTTCGACCCCACCTATGTGGACTCCTTGATCCTGGCGCAGAACCTGCTGCCGGAGTTGGGCAAGTACAAGCTGGACATCGTGGCGGAGCATCTGGATCTGCCCGCCTTCAACCACCACCGCGCCTCCGACGACGCGGCCATGGTGGGGTATATGCTCATCCCGTTTTTTGAGAAAATGGAGAAGGAACTGGGCATCTCCCGCCTGCAGGAGATCAACGGCGAGATGCTGAAGCTGCGTCCCGGCGGCAACAAGACCAAGCGCCGCCCCAAGCATATCATCATTCTGGCAAAGAACAAGCTGGGTCTGAAAAACCTGTACCAGCTGATCTCCGCCAGTAACCTCAAGTATTTCCACCGCAAGCCCACCATCCCCAAGACGGAGCTGGTGCGCCACCGGGAGGGGCTTATCATCGGCTCGGCCTGCGAGGCGGGCGAGCTGTTCCGGGCTGTGGCAGACCACAAGGACTGGGCGGAGCTGAAGCGCATCGCCTCGTTCTACGACTATCTGGAGATCCAGCCCATCTGCAACAATATGTTCATGCTGCGCAACGGCGACGTCCAGTCGGAGGAGGAGCTGCGGGAGTTCAACCGCACCATCGTCCGGCTGGGTGAGGAGCTGGGAAAGCCCGTCTGCGCCACCGGCGACGTACACTTTCAGGAGCCGGAGGACGAGATCTACCGCCACATTCTTCTGGCCAGTCAGAAGTTCCCCGATGCCGACGCACCGCTGCCCATCTATTTCAAGACCACCGACGAGATGCTGGCGGAATTTGCCTATCTGGGGGAGGAGACGGCACACAAGGTGGTCATTGACGATCCCCGGCGCATCGCCGACCGCATCGAGGAGATCGAGTTGCTGCCGCCGGGACAGCTGTTCCCGCCCCGGCTGGAAAACTCCGAGCAGGAGCTGCACGACATGGTGTGGGACAAGTGCCACGCCCTGTACGGCGACCAGCCGCCCCAGCTGATCATCGACCGGCTGGATGTGGAGCTGAAAAGTATTCTGGGTAAGTACGATGTGGTGTATATGTCCGCCCAGAAGCTGGTGCAGCGCAGTCTGGAAAACGGCTATCTGGTTGGCTCGCGAGGCTCCGTCGGCTCCAGTCTGGTGGCGTATATGTCGGGCATCACGGAGGTGAACTCCCTGCCGCCCCACTACCGCTGCCCCAAGTGCAAGAACACGGAGTTCATCACCGACGGCAGCTACGGCTGCGGCGCGGATATGCCGGACAAGGTGTGTCCCGTCTGTGGGGAGAAGTACGTCAAGGACGGCTTTGACATTCCCTTTGAGACGTTCCTCGGCTACGGCGGCGGCAAGGTGCCGGATATCGACCTGAACTTCTCCGGCGAGTATCAGGCACGCGCCCACCAGCACGCCATTGAGATGTTCGGCAAGACCCAGGTGTTCCGCGCCGGAACCATCGGCACGCTGGCGGAAAAGACCGCCTTCGGCATGGTGAAGAAGTATTTGGAGGAGCGGGGGCAGACGGCGTCCAACGCCGAGATGGATCGGCTGACCCAGGGCTGCGTGGGTGTGCGCCGCACCACGGGACAGCACCCCGGCGGTCTGGTGGTAGTGCCGGACGACATGGATGTGGAGGATTTCACCGCTGTGCAGCACCCCGCCGACGACGCGGGCAGCGACACCATCACCACCCATTTTGAATACCACTGCATGGAGGATAACCTGCTGAAGCTGGATATGCTGGGACACGATGATCCCACCATGATCAAAATGCTGGAGGATCTCACCGGCGTCAACGCCCGGGCCATCCCACTGGACGACCCGGATACCATGAGCATCTTTACATCCTCCAAGGTGCTGGGCTTTGAAAACGATGAGATACTGGGTCCCACCGGCGCCGTGGCCATCCCGGAGTTCAACACCCGCTTCACCCGCGGTATGCTGATGGACACCATGCCCAAGGACTTCAATACGCTGGTGCGTCTGTCCGGCTTCTCCCACGGTACGGACGTGTGGCTGGGCAACGCCCGTGAGCTGATCGTCAGCGGTACCGCCTCCGTTCTGGAGACGGTGGGCTGCCGCGACGATATTATGCTGTACCTCATCTCCATGGGGCTTGATCCCAAGATGTCCTTCAAGATCATGGAGGCCGTCCGTAAGGGCAAGGTCAAAAAGGGCGGCTTTCAGGAGGGCTGGGAGGAGGCCATGCGGGATCACGAGGTACCGGATTGGTACATCGGGTCGCTGGCCAAGATCGGCTATCTGTTCCCCAAGGCCCACGCCGTGGCATATGTGATGATGGCGTTCCGTATCGCGTGGTTCAAGGTCCACGAGCCGTTGGCGTTCTACGCCACGTTCTTCTCCATCCGCGCCAAGGCCTTTGACGCAGAGTATTGCTGTGCCGGACTGGACGCGGTGAAGCAGAAGATCAAGGAGATCGAGAACAACAAGGATGCCACCGATGTGGAGCAGAACCTGATGGTCACACTGGAGGTGTGCTACGAGTTCTACCTGCGGGGCTTCCACTTCGACACCATCGACATCTACAAGTCTGACGCCACCCGCTTTAAGATCACCGAAAACGGGCTGCTGCCCCCCTTTGTCACCGTCCGCGGACTGGGCGAGACGGCGGCGCTGGACACGGTGGAGAAGCGAAAGGGGAAGACCTTCATCTCCGTGGAGGAGTTCGCCAACACCTGCAGCAAGCTGAGTAAGACCCACATCGAGCAGCTCAAGGCGCTGGGCGCCTTCGCCGGCATGGCGGATACCAGTCAGGTGAGTCTGTTCTGAGCGTGAAAAAACCACCCGTGCGCTTCAAGGCACGGGTGGTTTTTGGTTACTGTATCTCCTGCTCCAACGTGTCAAATTCCGGCGTGGAGAAAAATTCGCCCAGTGTGATGCCGAGACCATCGCACAGCAGCTTGATGGTCAGCAGCTTGGGATTCCGACTTTTCCCGTAGAGGATATTCTTGATGCTGGACGGCGGCAGGGCGCTGACCGTTGCCAGCCTGTTGATGCTCATGCCGCGTTCCTCACAGAGGCGGAGGATGCGATCTCTTACAGCGTCTGTCGTATTCATAGCGGCCTCCTGCGTTTTTTCTCAGGATAGCCGAAAAGCGTTGCAAATATAGGCTATGCGTGCTACTATATAGGCTATGTATAGTCCATGGGAGGGGAAGAATATGACAGAGTATCGAAAAATGTACGCGATGCTGTGTGCGGCGGTGAGCGCCGCCATAGACGAGCTGGAGAATATCCCGTTGGCATGGAGCTGCCGGAGCAGGCTGCAAGCGGCGCTGCTGCAAGCGGAGGAGTTGTACATAGATACGACGCTCGGTGAAGCGGAAACAGAGGAGATATAAAAAAATCGCCCCACCGGGGCGATTTTTTATATGTATGAAACGTTACGCCGCTTTCTTCTTCTCGGGGAACTGGATCTGCGCCAGAACCACGGCGGCGAACATAACGACGCAGCCGATGTACTCCCGGACGCTCATCTGCTGCTTGAGGATGATAGCGCCGGCGATGACGGCGAACACGCTCTCCAGACTGAGCAGGATGGTGACCACGGTGGGGTTGGAGTCCTTCTGCGCCAGAATTTGCAGGGTGTAGCCTACGCCGCAGGAGAAGATGCCCACATACAGCAGGGGCAGGGCGCAGCTGAGGATGGCGGGCATATCCAGCGGTTCGAAGATGAACATACAGACCGCGGAAATGATGGCGGCGAACAGGAATTGCAGGCAGCTGAGCTTCACACCGTCACAGTAGGCGGTGAAGTGGTCGATGACCAGAATGTGGACGGCGAAGCACAGGGCGCACACCAGCAGCAGCAGGTCGCCGGGTGCCAGAGAGAAGTCGCCCTTGATGCACAGCAGGTACAGCGCCGCCACGGACAGCACCACGGCGATCCAAGTGGGGACGCTCACCTTACGCTTGAAGAACAGACCGAACACGGGTACCAGCACCACATACAGCGCCGTGATGAAGCCCGCCTTACCGGCGTCGGTACCGGCCACCAGACCGGCCTGCTGGAAGTTGGAGGCGATGGCCAGCGCTGCACCGCAGCACAGACCGCCAATCCACAGCTGCCGGTTGGCGGCCTTCTTTTCCTCGGCGGAGAGGACGGGCTTGTCCTTTTTCACCCCGTCACGGATCAGAATGACCACCAGCAGCGCCAGCACGGCGATGGAATAGCGGGTGGCGTTGAAGGTAAAGGCGCCGATGGCGTCGGCGCACATATCCTGCGCCACGAAGGCAGTACCCCAGATGAACGCGGCCAGAATGGGGAAGACCACCTGCCGCATCTGATTGTGTTTCATAGGTAGAAGTTTCCTTTCTGTCGTTGGATATTATTTCTCGTGGTCGGGGCCGGTGTGCCAGTGGAATTTCCGCTCCTGCCCCTTGAGCAGACGGCGGATGTTGTCCCGGTGGCACCAGACCACCAGCGCGGCGGTCAGAACGGCCAGCACCGTATAGAGGATGCTCTGGCCGCAGAAGAAAAATGTGCTGATGGGCATGGATACGGCGGCGCAGACGGAGCCAAGGGAGACGTATCGCGTCAGCAGCCACAGTGCGGCGAACAGCCCCCACGCGATCAGAGCCACCCGCCAGTTCAGCAGCCACACCAGTGTGCCGCCGGACAGAATGCCCTTACCGCCCTTGAAACCGAAGAACACCGGGAACATATGGCCCAGCTCACAGCCCAGACCGCCCAGCAGGACGCCCAGCGCCCAGTCACCGAACAGGTGGTTGAACATGACGCCGCCCAGCAGACAGGCCACCACGGTCTTGCCCATGTCAAACAGGATCACGCCCAGCGCGTACTTGGCGCCGTAGGTGCGGTAGAAGTTGGTCAGTCCGGCGTTGCCGCTGCCGTGCTGGCGCACATCGTCCCGGATGACGAAGTGGCTGACCATCACGGAGCCGTTGAGACAGCCCAAAAAATAGCCCAGCAGCAGCAAAATGAGCCATGACAGCAGATAGATGCCCCAAATGTCGTTCAATTCTCATCCTCTCCCTTCTGGCGAATGGTAATGTGGATGGGCGTACCCTCCAAGCCGAACACGCTGCGGATCTGGTTCTCCAGATACCGCTGGTAGGAGAAGTGGAACAGCTTCTTGTCGTTGCAGAAGATCACGAAGTGGGGGGGCTTGACGCCCACCTGCGTCATGTAGTAGATCTTCAGGCGGCGACCCTTGTCCGTGGGGGGCTGCACGCGGGTCTGGGCGTCCGCCAGCACGCTGTTGAGCATACCGGTGGTGATACGCACGGCGGCCTGATCGTTGACATAGTTGATCAGCTCGAACAGGCGGTTGACCCGCTGACCCGTCAGGGCGGAGATGAACAGGATGGGGGCGTAGGGCATATAGCTCAGATCCCGGCGGATATCCTCCCGCATACGGTCCATGGTCTTGCCGTCCTTCTCAACGAGATCCCACTTGTTCACCACGATGATGCACGCCTTGCCCGCGTCGTGGGCCAGACCTGCCACCTTGGTGTCCTGCTCCGTCACGCCGTCCTGCGCGTCGATGAGGATGAGGCACACGTCGCTGCGCTCGATGGCCATGGTGGCCCGCAGGACGCTGTACTTTTCAATGGTGTCGTCCACCTTGGACTTTTTCCGCATACCGGCGGTGTCGATGAAGTTGTACTTGCCGCAGGAATTTTCAAAGTAGCTGTCGATGGCGTCGCGGGTAGTGCCGGCCACGTTGCTGACGATGACCCGCTGCTCGCCCAGAATCTTATTGGTCAGGCTGGACTTGCCCACGTTGGGCTTTCCGATGATGGCCACCTGCACCACGTCGGAGTCCTCCTCCATGCCGTCATCCGGCGGCAGGTACTGGAAGCAGGCGTCCAGCAGGTCGCCGGTGCCGTGGCCGTGGACGGCGGAGATAGCCACGGGGTCGCCCAGACCCAGATTGTAGAACTCGTAGAAATCCGGGTCGATGGTGCCGGTGGAGTCCATCTTGTTCACCGCCAGCACGATGGGCTTGCGGCTGCGCTGGAGCATACCGGCCACCTCCTGATCGGAGGCGGTGAGGCCGGTCTTGATATCCGTGACGAAGATGATGACGTCCGCGTTGTCGATGGCGATCTGAGCCTGTTCCCGCATGAAGGCGAGGATCTGGTTGTCGGTGTTGGGCTCGATACCGCCGGTGTCCACCAGACGGAACTTCCGTCCCGCCCACTCGCTCTCGCCGTAGATGCGGTCTCGGGTGACGCCGGGGGTGTCCTCCACGATGGACAGGCGCTTGCCGATGAGCTTGTTGAACAGCATGGACTTGCCCACGTTGGGGCGGCCTACAATGGCGATCAAAGGCTTTGCCATAAGTTTATACCTCCTTTTCCAGCATGGCGTCCAGCAGGTCGCCGCCGTCGATCCCTACGATCTGCACGGGGCAGCCCAGCTCGTCCGCCAGACGCGCCACGGTGTAGTCGTCCAAAAACACCGTTTCGCCGTGGCGCAGCATATGCAGCGGCAGCAGGACGCGCCCCAGGGACGGCACCCTTTGCAGCTGTGCCGACAGGTCCTGGCCTGTCAGCAGACCGGCCACGTCGATGGTGTGGCCGAAGAAATCATTTTCTACCGCGATGACCTGCCCCTCCAGCTCGGGGAAGTACGCCTTGGCCTGCTCCAGCAGTCCCCGCAGGAACGGGGCGGCGGCGGTGCCGGTGGCGATGGTGAAGGGGGATGGGGCGGCGTCCGGCTCCTCCAGACGCATGGCGGAGAGGAAATCCTGCTCCAGCGAGCGCAGCATCCCCACGCCGTTTTCCAGCTGGCGGTAGCCCTCGTAGTAGTCCTCCTGCGGCAGGGGCAGCCCCGCCCGGAGGTACAGCTCATCGGCGCAGAAAAAGCGCCGTGTGCCGAAGCGCCGCAGGTTCTCCTGCCCGAACTCCTCGGCGATGGCGATGATGTCCCGTGCGTCCTCGGGGCTGACGGGGCGCAGCTTGGCAAGACCCTGCCGGTACTTGGTGATGCCCACCGGCACCAGCGAGCAGCTGGAGAACTGCCACTCCGTCAGGTCGCGGAGGGTACGGCGCAGCTGGTCGCCGTCGTTCCAGCCGGGGCAGATGACGATCTGCCCGTTCATAACGATACCCGCCTTGCAGAACGCCTGAATATAGTCCAGCGACCGCTCGGCATTCTTGTTGCCCAGCATGGTGCAGTGGAGCTGGGGGTCGGTGGTGTGAACGGAGACGTTGATGGGGCTGATGTGCAGATCGATGATGCGCTGGGCCTCCCGCTCCGTCAGGTTCGTCAGGGTGATGTAGTTGCCCAGCAGGAAGCTGAGCCGCGCATCGTCGTCCTTGAAGTACAGGGTAGAGCGCATTCCCGGCGGCATCTGATCCACAAAGCAGAAAATGCAGTGGTTGGCGCAGCAGCGCATCTCGTCCATCAGATAGGTGTCGAAGTTCAGGCCCAGATCCTGCCCCTCCGCCTTGCGGATGGTGACGGTACGCACGTCGCCCGCTGCTGTTTTCAGCTCCACGCGGGACAGGGGGTCATAGCCGTAAAAGCGGTAATCCAGTACGTCCACAATGGGGTGGCCGTTGATGGTCAGAAGCTGTTCGCCCACCTGTATACCGGCTTTTTCCGCAGGGCTGTGCCGGTCAATGGTGGTGATGATGGTGCTCATAGCTGCATCCTCTCTCATAAAAGGGCATACGCCCACATAATAACCATCCTATTATAACGGATTTTTCCAAGGGACGCAAGCTATTTATCCCGCAAAACAGATACAGTACAACCGGCGTCGAAGCATTTGTAAAACGCCTCATTTCGATGCTTGTCATGAAGAAAAGTGTGGGGACATAGCTGCTTTACGGAAGGGGACGGAGGCGGCTCGTGCTTTGAAGCGGCGCGATATGCCGCCGGCGGTAAAAAAAGCAGGAGGGAAGCTACGCTTCCCTCCTGCGTGGACACATAAGAATTTACTTGTCCGCTGCCACAGACTTGACGACCTTGACTTCGCGGCCGTTGTAGGTACCGCACTCCGGGCACATTCTGTGAGGCAGATGCAGAGCACCGCACTTGGGGCATGCCACCAGAGCGGGAGCTGCCAGCTTCCATACGGAAGAACGTCTCTTATTGCGTCTTTGCTTGGATACTTTTCCCTTAGGGACTGCCATGTTGACACCTCCTTGGTATTAACTGCCTGAGCAGCAATTTATAATGGATTCACTCGTCCTTCTGCAACAGCTGCGCCAGCTTGGCCAGCCGGGGATCCACCGCCTTTTTGCAGCGGCAGCTCTCGCGGTTCAGGTCGGCACCGCAGCCGGGACAAAGTCCCTTGCAGTCCTCAGAGCAGAGAAATTTCGTGTCCATATCGAGGATAAAGGCGTCCCGCGCCAGTTCCGTCACATCCACCTCATCGTCGTCCAACAGCACGATGTCGTCATCCTCATCGGACTGACGCTCCTCGGCCAGCACACAGGCATAGTCTGTGGATTTCTCCTGATCGAACGCCTGGGCGCAGCGGTCACAGATGCAGTGGAGCGTGGTGGTGATCTGAAGCTCACACAGCAGCATACCCGCCTGATTCCGCAGCTGGCCGTCCACAACAACCGGTCGCGTTACAGGATAAGTACCGCCGAACTCCAGATCGGAAAGGTCCATCTCAAAATGGATCTCCTGCCGGGAGCCGGGGGTATGCAGCAGCTTGTTTACGTTCAGACGCATAGTACACCTCGCAATGACACGAGTAGTATTATAGCCGAGAGAAAATCCCTTGTCAAACATTTTCTCACAAATATTTTGACTTTTTTCCAAAACCGGATACAATGGACGGAGAATAGGAGGGAGGTACGCCTATGCGGGAGCTGATCATCGGGAAAAATGACGCCGGCGCGCGGCTGGATCGCTTTGTGTCCAAGGCACTGCCGCTGCTGCCGCCGGCACTGCTGCAAAAGTACATCCGCATCAAACGCATCAAGGTCAACGGCGGCCGCGCCCAGCGGGACCAGCGGCTCACCGAGGGCGACGTGGTGCAGCTCTATATCAACGACGAGTTCTTCGACAAGCCGTCGGAGGAGAATATGTTCCTGACGCTGTTCAAGCCGCAGGTGGACATTGTGTACGAGGACGAGAACCTGCTGCTGGTCAATAAGCGTCCGGGCTTGGTAGTCCACGCCGACGAGACGGAGAAGGTGAACACCCTCATCAACCACATTCAGGCGTACCTGTACCAGAAGCGGGAGTGGAACCCCCGGTGGGAGAACGCCTTTGCCCCGGCGCTGTGCAACCGCATCGACCGCAACACCGGCGGCATGGTCATCGCCGCCAAGAACGCCGAGACGCTGCGGATCATCAACGAGAAGATCCGGCTGCGGGAGATCGACAAGCGGTATCTGTGCATCACCGTGGGGCGTCCCAAGCCGCCGGAGGGGCGTATCGAGTGCTTCCTTCTGAAGGACGAGCAGAAAAAGCAGGTGTCCGTCTACCACAAGCCGGTACCCGGCGGCAAGACCGCCGTCACGGACTACCGCACGCTGGAGACGCGGGGCGAGCTGTCACTGGTGGAGGTGGGACTGGAGACGGGGCGCACCCACCAGATCCGGGCGTCCTTTGCCGATCTGGGCTGCCCGCTGCTGGGGGACGGCAAGTACGGCCGGGGCGATGTGAACCGCCGGTACGGGGAGACGCGGCAGGCGCTGTACGCCTACGAGCTGACTTTCGACCTGCCCACGGACGCGGGACTTCTGAACTACCTGCGGGGCCGGACATTTACGGTGGAAAACGTGCCGTTCCGGGCAAAATATTTCGGCTGAAAACGTCGTGCGGGGCTGTTGATGCGGCTCCGCACGATTTTTTTCTAAAAAACAGGAAAATCCATTGACTTTCCCGGAGCTTTTATATATAGTGTAGCTGCTTTCTTTCGACGAAAAAAGCGGCGTGGGAACAGACGCCGGCGATTTTCACCGGAGGGAGGTTATTTTATGAATGAACGGGGGAGGATAAATGTCCAAAGAGTTGATTCGCCTGCGGAACCTCTGCATGGCGTTTGACGACGAGCTGGTTCTCGATAACATCAATCTTTATATCAACGATTCCGAATTCCTCACACTGCTTGGGCCCAGTGGCTGCGGCAAGACCACGACGCTGCGTATCATCGGCGGGTTTACAACGCCCACATCCGGTGATGTGACCTTTGACGGGGTGAGGATCAACGACGTTCCGCCTCACAAACGGCAGATCAACACGGTGTTCCAGAAATATGCGCTGTTCCCGCATCTGGATGTGTTTGAAAACATCGCCTTCGGCCTGCGTATCGCCAAAGTGCCGGAGGAGGAGATACGGCAGCGTGTCACCGAAATGCTGGAGGTGGTCAGCCTGAAGGGCTTTGACCGCCGCCGCATCGACCAGCTGTCCGGCGGCCAGCAGCAGCGGGTGGCCATCGCCCGCGCACTGGTGAACCGTCCGAAGGTACTGCTTCTGGACGAGCCGCTGGGTGCGTTGGATCTGCGTCTGCGCAAGGATATGCAGAACGAGCTGAAGCGTATCCAGCAGCAGATGGGCATAACGTTTATATATGTGACCCACGACCAGGAGGAGGCGTTGACCATGTCCGACACCGTGGTGGTGATGGACAAGGGCCGCATCCAGCAGATCGGCACGCCGGAGGATATCTACAACGAGCCGAAGAACGCCTTTGTGGCGGACTTCATCGGCGAGAGCAACATCCTCAACGGCGTCATGGTCCGGGATAAGGTCGTGAAGATGTACGGCAAGGAGTTCCCCTGCGTGGACGTGGGCTTCGCCGAGAACGAGCCGGTGGATGTGGTCATCCGCCCCGAGGACATCGACATCGTCCCCGTGGAGCAGGGCCAGCTCATCGGCACCGTCACCAACGTGACGTTCAAGGGGATGCAGTACGACATCATCGTGGACTTCCGGGGCTTCAAGTGGCTCATTCAGACCACCGACCACTCGCCGGTGGGCGCACGCATCGGCGTGAAGATCGACCCCGACGGCTTCCACATTATGAAAAAGAGTGAATACTCCGGACTGTTCGGCGACTACTCCTCCTATTCCGAGGAGTATGAGGAATTGGCGGACGCCAGCGTGGAGCTGGAAGAGGAGGAGAGCGAGGATGAAGACTAAGCTCTCCCGTTTCGCCGTACCCTATGTGGTATGGATGGCCATTTTTGTGGTGGCCCCCATCGTCATCATGGTCATCTACGCCTTCTCCAACGGGGAGGGCGGCGCCACGCTGGACAACTTCGTGCAGATGGGCGGCTACGCCGCCGTGTTCGGCCGGTCCTTCAAGCTGGCGCTGATCGCCACGGCTGTCTGCCTGCTCATAGGCTACCCGGTGGCGTACCTCCTCAGCCGGGAGGGCGCGTCCTTCCAGCGGACGGCCATGGTGCTCATCATGCTGCCCATGTGGATGAATTTCCTGCTGCGGACGTACTCGTGGATGACCATTCTGGAAAACCACGGCCTTTTGAACCAGCTGCTGCAAAAGATCGGTATTCTGGCGCTGTATAACCACCTGACCGGCAGTGAGCTGGAATATTTCACCCTCATCAATACGCAGGGCGCGGTGGTGCTGGGCATGGTGTATAACTACCTGCCCTTCATGATCCTGCCCATTTACTCCGTCATCATCAAGCTGGATCACTCTTTGCTGGAGGCCGCCCGTGATCTGGGCGCCAACAGCCTCACCGTGTTCCGCAAGGTGGTGCTGCCCCTGTCGCTGCCGGGCGTGCTGTCTGGCATCACCATGGTGTTCGTCCCGTCGGTGTCCACCTTCGCCATCAGCCGGATGCTGGGCGGCGGTACGGAGCTGCTGCTGGGCGACCTGATCGAGCGGCAGTTTTTGGGCGGCGCGTACAACCCGCAGCTGGGCGCGGCCATCTCGCTGGTGATGATGCTGGTGGTCGTGGTGTGTATGCTGGTAATGAATCGCTTCGGTGAGGGCGAGGAACAGGCGGTGATGCTATGAGCCGTAGAAAGACCAACAGCTTCGGCGACCGCCTGCTGATGGTGCTGGTGGGGCTCTTCCTCTATGCACCCATCATCATCCTCATTGTATTTTCCTTCAATGCCGGCAACAGCTCCAGCGTGTGGAAGGGCTTCTCCCTCCACTGGTATCAGCAGCTGTTCCACAACCGGCTCATTATGCACAGCGTATATACCACGCTGATGGTATCCCTGCTGGCAACGATCATCGCCACCATCGCCGGTACCTTTGCCGCCATCGGCTTTTTCGCCATGCGCCGCAAGCCCCGGGAGACACTGATGGCGGTGAACAATATCCCTATGATGAACGCGGACATCGTCACCGGCGTCAGCCTGTGCCTGCTGTTCGTGGTGTTCTTCAACGGCTGGGGCGCCTTTGCCGGCTGGGTCAACAGCTGGCAGACCGCCGTGGTGCTGCCGGAGCGGCTGACCATGGGCTTCGGCACCCTGCTCATCGCCCATGTGTGCTTCAATATTCCCTACGTCATTCTGGCTGTCGGCCCAAAGCTGCGGCAGATGGACCGCAATCTGGTGGACGCGGCGCAGGATCTGGGCTGCACATGGATGCAGGCGTTCTGGAAGGTCATCATTCCGGAGATCAAGCCGGGTATCGTGTCCGGCGCGCTGACGGCCTTCACCATGTCTATCGACGACTTTATCATCAGCTACTTCACGGCGGGCACCTCGTCCTCCACGCTGGCGATGACCATCTACGGCATGACGAAAAAGCGCGTCAGCCCGGAGATCAACGCCATCTCCACGCTGCTGTTCGTCACGGTGATCCTGCTGCTGGCGCTCATCAACATCCGGGAGAACCACCACAGCCACCACGCCCATCACGCCGCCCGCGGCGATGCGCCGGCGCCTGTGCGTCCGCCCCGCAAGCACCCCGGTCTGGGTAAGAAGCTGGCCGCCGGCGGTCTGGCCTGCGTTCTGCTGGCAACCCTGATCGTCACCGGTACGGCGGCTCGCAGCGAGCGTGTGGTGAACGTCTGCTCGTGGGGCGAGTATATCGACGAGTCCCTCATCACGGAGTTTGAAGAGCAGACCGGCATCCGCGTCAACTACCAGACGGCGGAGAGCAACGAGGCGCTGTACTCTCTCATTAAGATGGGCGGCGCGGACTTCGACGTCATCGTACCCTCGGACTACATGATCGCCCGGCTCATTCAGGAGGATCTGCTGGCGGAGCTGAACTACGACAATATCCCCAACTTCCAGCTGATGGATCCCCAGTTTACCCACCTGAGCTTCGACCCGGAGAACAAGTACACCGTACCCTACACCTGGGGCAGCGTGGGCATCATCTACAACACGACCATGGTGGACGAGCCCATCACCAGCTGGGGCGCTATGTTCGACGAGAAGTACGCCGGACAGGTGCTGATGATCAACAACTCCCGCGACGCGCTGATGGCGGCTCTGTGCTATCTGGGCTACGATATCAACACCACCGACGAGGCGCAGCTTACCGAGGCCTTTGAGCTGGTGAAGAATGCCAAGAGCAAGGGCGTCTATCAGGCCTTCGTCATGGATGAGATCTTCGGCAAGATGGAGGGCGGCAACGCGGCCATCGCCATGTACTACGCCGGCGACTATCTGACCATGCTGGAGAACAACGAGGATCTTGCCTTCGTCATCCCTGAGGAGGGCAGCAACTGGTTCGTGGACGCCATGTGCGTCCTGAAATCCAGCCAGCATATGTCCGAGGCGGAGGAGTGGATCAACTTCATCGCCGGAACGGACGCCAATCTGGCCAATATGGACTATATCTGGTACGCCTCCCCCAACGCCGAGGCGCTGGCGGAGTATCCCGCGTACTACGAGGAGACGTATGGTGAGCCGCTGGACGAGGAGATCTACAACATCATGGCCATCCCCGACGAGGAACGGGAGCGCTGCGAGATCTATGTGAATCTGCCGCAGGAAACGCTGAAGTTCTATGATAAGCTGTGGACACAATTAGGAGTATAAAGGAGGCAGCAATATGATCGAGATCGGCATGACTCATACCGTGGAAAAGACCGTCACCGCTGATATGACCGCCAAGGCCGTGGGCTCCGGCGGACTGGAGGTGCTGGGTACCCCCTATATGATGGGCCTGATGGAGTGCGCCGCCATGTGGTGCGTGCAGAATGAGCTGCCGGAGGGCAAGGGTACCGTGGGCGTGGACATCGCATCCAGCCATCTGGCGCCTACCCCTGTCGGCATGAAGATCTCCGCCACCGCCGAGGTGACGGGCGTCTCCACCAACGGCAAGATGATCTCCTTCAAGATCACCGCCTCCGACGAGGACGGCCTGATCGGGGAGGGCACCCATACCCGCGCCATCATCGACAATGCCCGCTTCATGCAGAAGTGCAGCGACAAGCTGCACAAGGACAAGTAACAAGCGCACGGAAGAGCCGCCCCATCGGGGCGGCTCTTTTGCACATATCACAGGTGTGATTGCACCGGTGTGGGCTCTTTTGCGCCCCGCCTCTTGCGGCGGGACATCGTATCTGCTACAATATACAGGTTAAGGACGCAGGGTGAGACAGCCCGGAAGGGGGGAGAGCATATGCGGGTATTGGCTACCATGGCGCTCTCCTTTGCGGCAGGGCTATTTCTGGTGCTGGTGCTGCCGTGGAGCGGCTGGTATCTGTGGGCGGCGGCAGGCGTCTGTCTGCTGGCGCTGACGCTGTGCTTATTGGCTCGGCGACGCCGCTGGTTCCGGCGCAGCCAGCTCCTCTTGTGGCCGCTGGCGGCGGCATTGGCGTATTTTGTCGTCTATCAGGCGGCGGTACAGCAGCCGGTGCTGGAGCGCTGCGGAAAGGCGGGAGAGTTCACCGCCACCGTCTGCGCGTGGCCGGAGGAGGCAGCCCACGGCGGCAAGGTCACCGTGAGGCTGGACGGCTTTTTCGGCGCCAAGGCCGTGTACTACGGCGGCGGCGATGTGCTGGCGCTGGAGCCGGGACAGCGCTTGTCCGGCACGGCGTGGTGGCAGGATGCCGCCAGCATCCATGGTACGGAGCTGACCCAGTTCACGGCGCGGGGCGTGTACGCCCTGCTGTACCAGCGGGAGGACGTGACCGTTACCGACGGCAGCAGGGGCGGCGTCCAATGGCTGCCGCTGCGGGCCGTCAAGGTGCTGCGGGAGAAGATCGCCGCCGTGTGGGACGACCCCTCGGTGCGGGGCTTTCTGCTGGCGGAGCTGACCGGCGACAAGTCGGAGCTGCCGGAGGGCGACGCCGTGGCCATGCAGGAGACGGGGCTGGCTCATCTGTTCGCCGTGTCCGGCCTGCACTGCGGGTTTCTTGTCACGCTGTTGAGCCTGCTGGTGCCGTCGGGCAGACGGCGGACGCTGTGCGCCGTCACCATCCCGGTACTGCTCTTCTACATGGTGATGGCGGGACTGTCACCGTCTGTGGTGCGCGCCTGCATCATGCAGATATTTTTGCTGATCGCGCCGCTGTTCCGGCGGAGCAGCGACGGGCTTACCTCTCTGGCGGCGGCACTGGCTGTGATCCTTCTGGAGAACCCCTTTGCGGCGGGCAGCGTCAGCTTGCAGCTGAGCTTTGCCGCGGCGCTGGGTATGGTGCTGCTGGCGCCCCGGCTCTACCGGACGTTTGCCGGCGAACATGGCGGCCAACGCCGCATTCTGCACGCCGGGTGCTCCTTTATCGCGGCCAATCTGGCGGCAACGCTGGGCGCTATGGTATTTACAGCGCCGCTGCTGGCGTGGTATTTCAACATTTTCGTGGTGGTAGCGCCGCTGGCGGGGCTGTTGGCGGTGCCTGCCGCCGGATGGAGCTTTATGGCGGCGTTCCTGTCCGCGCTGCTGGGCTTTGCGTGGCTGCCGTTGGGCAGGGCGCTGGGCTGGATACCCTTTGCGCTGGTGAAATATATCCTGTGGCTGGCCAAGGGGCTGACGGCCCTGCCGTTCCACGCCGTTCACTTCGATAACCGCTATCTCATCTACTGGATGCTGTACACCTACGCCGCGTTTATCGGCTGTGCCGTCACGGAGGACAAGCGCCGCAAGTACGCGGTAGCTGCGGTACTGTCGGCGCTGATGCTGGCGGTGTCCGTATGGCTGGGCGGCCAGCGGTACGGCAGCATGGGCGCAATGGCGCTGGATGTGGGGCAGGGCGAGAGCGTGGCCATCTGGTCAGAGCATACGGCGGCGCTGGTGGACTGCGGCAGCAGCAACAGCTACGTGGACGCCGGCGGCGTGGCGGCGGACCGGCTGGAGAGCATGGGCCTGCACCGGCTGCAATGCGTGGTGGTGACCCACTACCACGCCGATCATACCAACGGCCTGTATGCGCTGCTGGCGCGGCTGCCGGTGGACACGCTGTACCTGCCGGATATCGAGGACGAATACGGCGTGCGGGGGCGGCTGGTGTCGCTGGCAGAGGAGAAGGGTACGGACGTGGTGTTCGTAACGGATACGGAAAAGCTGACACTGGGGGAGATGACGCTGACAGTCTACCCGCCGGTGGAGGCGGAGGGCGACCTGAACGAGCAGGGCCTGACGGCACTGGCGACGGCGGGGGATTTTGATATCCTCATCACCGGTGATATGGCGGGTGCCACGGAGCGGCGGCTGGCGGAGACATACGCCCTGCCGGACGTAGAGGTGCTGGTGGTGAGCCACCACGGCTCCCGATACGGCTCGGATGAGACATTTCTGCAAGCCATCCGGCCGGAGACAGCCGTCATCAGCGTGGGGGACAACAGCTATGGACACCCGTCTCAGGAGACGCTGGAGCGGCTGCGCCGTGTGGGGGCGGACATCTGGCGCACAGATGAGCAGGGAACGGTGTGCATCACCGTAAACGGAGGAGACTGATATGGCGAAGAAGGAAAGCCGCGGGCGAAGCGGCGGCTATGAGGCGCTGCGCGCCGCCATCAAGGCGGGGGTACCGGCCAATCTGTATATTTTTTACGGCGAGGAGCGGTATCTCCTCCAGAATATGGTGCAGCAGCTGAAGGAGCTGCTGATCCCCGGAGGGTTCGAGGAGTTCAACTACCACCGCTTGGGCGGCAAGGGACTGACGGTGCAGGAGCTGGCGGAGACGGCGGAGGCCATGCCCATGATGGCGGAGCATACCCTCGTCACGGTTACGGATCTGGACATCTTCAAGCTGGACGAGGGACAGCGCACGGCGCTCATCGAGTTGCTGTCGGATTTCCCGCCCTACTGCACCATGGTGTTCCTGTACGAGCAGGTGTCCTACAAGCGGGACGGGAAGATGAAGAAGTTGTGCGCTGCCCTGAACGAGCACGTGCAGGAGGTGGAGTTCGCCCAGCAGGAGCGCTCCGACCTGCTGAAATGGCTGAAGCGGCGGTTTGCCGCCGCCGGCCACGACATCGACCAGACAGCGGCGGATCACCTGCTGTTCACCTGCGGCAGCCTGATGCGGGGGCTGATCCCGGAGATCGAGAAGATCGCTGCCTACGCCAAGCACGAGCGGATCACCATCGCGGATATCGACGCCGTGGCGGAGCCGGTGCTGGACGCCCGCGTTTTCGACATGACCAGAGCCGTCACGGAGCGGAAATACGACCGGGCTGCCGCCGTCCTCGGCGACCTGCTGCGGATGCAGACGGAGCCTATCGCCATTCTGGCGGTGTTGGGCAAGGAGCTGCGGAAGCTGTACACGGCCCGACTGGCGCTGGACGGCGGCAAGGACAGCATCTGGCTCAAGGAGCTGTGGAGCATGACCAGCGACTATCCCGCTAAGATGCTGCTTGGGGCGGCGAAAAATGTGGATCACGACTGGTGCCGGCAGGCGGTGAAGCGCTGTCAAAGGCTGGATCGCCGCATGAAAAGTGAGCGCGGTATGGACGATGAGGGCGAGCTGAAGCTGTTCCTCATGGAATTGGCAGGTGAACGATGAAGCCCCGCATCCGTGAGGTCATCGTGGTGGAGGGCCGCTACGACAAAAACACGCTTTTGCAGGCGGTGGACGCCGTGGTGGTGGAGACAGGCGGCTTTGCCGTGTTCAACGACCGGGAAAAGACCGCCTATCTCCGCCGTCTGGCGCAGACGAGGGGGCTGATATTGCTGACCGATCCCGACGGCGCCGGCTTTGTCATCCGCAACCATCTCAAGGGCGTCATCCCGCCGGAGAAGCTGAAGCAGGCCTATGTGCCGGACGTATACGGCAAGGAGCGCCGCAAGCGCAGGGGCGGCAAGGAGGGCAAGCTGGGCGTGGAGGGAATGCCGCCGGAGGTGCTGGTGGAGGCTCTGCGCCGGGCGGGCGCCACGTTTGAGGACGGTACCGACATCCCGCAGCGGGCGGGACTGACCAAGGCGGATCTGCTGGAAAAGGGCTTGATCGGCCCGGACTCTGCCGCCAGACGCGCCGCGCTCCAGCAGCGGCTGGGACTGCCGTCCAGACTGACCGCCAATGGCCTTTTGGAGGCGCTGGATCTGCTGCTGACCCGGGAGGAATTCGACGCACTGTGACTTTTTTGCGGGAAGGACGGTAAACCTCTTGCAATTCCCGGCGGCGGCAGGTATAATTATAAACCGCTTTATGCACAATTTACGATTACGACAACAAGGAGTGTGAGAAAGATCATGGCCGAGGAAATCAAGACCCCTGAAACCGAGGAGTCCGGCAAAAACTTTATCCTGAATTTCATCGACGAGGACATCGCAGAGGGTGGTCAGTTCCAGGGAATGACCGTCCACACCCGTTTTCCGCCGGAGCCCAACGGCTATCTGCACATCGGTCACTGCAAGGCGCTGACCATCGACTTCGGCACCGCTGAGAAGTACAACGGCCTGTGCAACCTGCGGATGGACGACACCAACCCCACCAAGGAGGACGAGGAGTTCGTGGAGGCCATCAAGCAGGACATCCACTGGCTGGGCTTCGACTGGGGCGACCGGTTCTTCTACGGCTCGGATTACTTTGAGGAGGACTACCGTCAGGCGGTGCTGCTCATCAAGAAGGGGCTGGCGTATGTGTGTCAGCTGACGCCGGAGGAGTTCAAGCAGAATCGCGGAGACATCGGCATCCCCGCCGTGTCCCCCTACCGCGACCGGCCTGTGGAGGAGAGCCTGGATCTGTTCTCCCGTATGCGCGCCGGGGAGTTCCCCAACGGCGCTATGACGCTGCGGGCCAAGATCGACCTGACCAGCGGCAACTTCAATATGCGCGACCCGGTGATCTACCGTATCAACCACATGAGCCACCACCGGCAGGGCAACAAGTGGTGCATCTATCCCATGTACGACTTTGCCCATCCCATTCAGGACGCGCTGGAGGGCATCACCCACAGCCTTTGCTCGCTGGAGTTTGAGGCCCACCGCCCCCTGTACAACTGGGTCATCGACCACTGCGAGCTGCCCGCCCGTCCCCGGCAGATCGAGTTCGCCCGTCTGGGCATCGACCACACGGTGATGTCCAAGCGAAAGCTGCGCAAGCTGGTGGAGGAGCACTATGTCTCCGGCTGGGACGATCCCCGTATGCCCACGCTGTGCGGTCTGCGCCGCCGGGGCTATACCGCCGCGTCCATCCGCAATTTCTGCGAGCGCATCGGCGTGGCCAAGTCCCCCAACGTCATTGAGTACGGTTTTCTGGAACACTGCCTGCGGGAGGATCTGAACGCCAACGCCGAGCGCACCATGGCGGTGCTGCATCCGGTGAAGCTGACGGTCACCAACTATCCTGAGGGGCAGAGCGAGACGTTCACCGTGGAGAATAACCCCACCGACCCGGCGCAGGGTACCCATGAGATCACCTTCTCCCGCCACCTGTGGATCGAGGAGGACGACTTCATGGAGGTGCCGGTGCCCAAGTACAAGCGCCTGACCCCCAACGGCCCGGAGTGCCGTCTGAAGGGCGCGTACCTCGTCACCTGCACCGGCTGCGTCAAGGACGAGAGCGGCCGGGTGGTGGAGGTGCTCTGCACCTACGACCCGGATTCCCGGGGCGGCGACCCCGCCGACGGCCGCAAGGTCAAGGGCGCTACGCTCCACTGGGTGGACGCGGAGAACTGTCTGGACGCCGAGGTGCGCCTGTACGACAACCTGTTCTCTGACGCTACGCCCGACGGCCCGGACAAGGACTTCCTGGACTGCCTGAATCCCGACAGCCTGACGGTGCTCACCGGCTGCAAGGTGGAGCCGGAGATGCGCAAGGTGGCGGAGGCCTTCGACAAGCAGGAGAACCGCACCGGCGTCAACGCCCCCACGTTCCAGTTCATGCGGGTGGGCTACTTCTGCATGGACAACCGGGACTGCACGGCGGAGCATCTGGTGTTCGACCGCAGCGTGTCCCTGAAGGACAGCTTCAAGAAATAAGAAAAAACAGCGCCTCCGGTCATGCGGAGGCGCTGTTTTTCACCCGAACCACCCCTTTTTCCGGCGGGGCGGCGGTGGCTGCCGCTTCTGGAACGGCTTGTCGATGAGGATGATGTCATCCCCAAACTTTCGGATGCACTCCCATGGAATGTAGAAATCCTCGCCGCGTCCGAACAGGCCGAAAAAGCGGCACGGCCCGAAGACGATGATGCCCTTCACCGTGCCCTCCGGCACCTGTATATCCAGATCGCCCACGAAGCCCAGCCGTGAGCCGTCGCAGAGGTTGATGACCTCCTTGCGCCGCAGCATGGAAAATTTGCACAGCATCGCACTCACCCCGTTGCAGTCTATGCGCCGCGCCGCCTGTCCCATACTGTCGTTTCCGGGAACATTCCGCCCTGCGGAATAGCCGCTGCCGCGCCGGGAAATACTGCCACTATCACAGTGGAAGGACGGGCGCTCATGCGGGGGAAGGTAGAGATCTGCGGCATCAACACAGCCAGACTGCCGGTGTTGAAAAACGACGAGATGATGGCGCTGCTGCGCCGTACCAAGACCGGCGACAAGGCGGCGCGGGAGCAGCTGATCTGCGGCAATCTGCGTCTGGTGCTGTCGGTGCTCCAGCGGTTCCAGAGCCGGGGGGAGAATGTGGACGACCTCTTTCAGGTGGGCTGTATCGGCCTGATGAAGGCCATCGACAATTTTGACATCAACCAGCCGGTGCGGTTCTCCACCTACGGCGTGCCGATGATCGTGGGGGAGATCCGGCGCTATCTGCGGGACAACAGCGCCGTCCGCGTCAGCCGCAGTATGCGGGACACGGCCTACAAGGTCTTACAGGCCCGGGAGAAGCTGCTGGCGGAGAACCAGCGGGAGCCTACGGTGGAGCAGATCGCCCGCTATCTGGATATCCCGCGGGAGGACGTGGTGTTCGCCATGGACGCCATCGTAGACCCGGTCAGCCTGTACGAGCCGGTGTACGCCGACGGCGGCGGGGACGCCGTGTGCGTCATGGATCAGGTGCGGGACGAACGGAACTCGGACGAGAGCTGGTTGGACCGCATCGCCCTGAAGGAGGCCATCTCCCGGCTGGACCCGCGGGAGCGCCATATTCTGGCGCTGCGGTTCTGTCAGGGAAAGACGCAGATGGAGGTCAGCAGCGAGATCGGCATCTCGCAGGCGCAGGTATCCCGGCTGGAGAAGGGCGCCATCAACAGCATCCGGCGGAATATGTAGCAGAAAGCGCGGCAGGGAAGTCCCTGCCGCGCTTGGTTATACCGTTTACTCCGCCTCCGCGTCGTCCGCCGGAGCCTCCGGCTCCTCCCACGGCACCATGGTGGCCACGCAGCGGTTGATGTTCTTACCCTCGCTGAAGAACTTCCGCTCGTAGTCGGTCATGACGCCCACCGGGCCGTCCTTGTGGAGATCGGTGGTGACCTCCGACAGCTGAAAGCCGAACTGGGGGATCTCCTCCACCGACCACGCGAACAGCTTGTCGTTGTCGGTCTTGAAGTGGAGCTGTCCGCCCTCGGACAGCACCTTGCGGTACTGCTTGAGGAAATTGCCGTGGGTGAGCCGCCGTTTTTTCTGGTTGCTCTTGGGCCACGGATCACAGAAGTTGATGTACAGGCGGTCCACCTCGCCGGAGGCGAACATATCCGGCAGCAGGGCGGCGTCGCCGTCCACGAAGAACACGTTTTTCAGTCCCGCCTCCGTGACCCGCTCCATGGCCACCACCATGGCGTCCGGCACCTTCTCCACGGCGATGAGCAGCACATCCGGCTCCGCCGCGGCGGTGTCCGCCGTGAACCGGCCCTTGCCGCAGCCCAGCTCCACCCGCAGCTCCCGCGCTTCCGGCATCAGCGTCCGCCACTGTCCCCGCATGGCGAAGGGATCGCGGACGAGACAGCCGCCGCAGGCCTCCATCCGGGGTACCAGGTTTTTCTTCTTACGCATACGCATGGCGCAGTGTCCTCCCAAATATGGTAGAGATTTTCAGATACTTATACCACATTTTCCGTTGGTTTGCAAACCCGAAATCCGGCGGGCAGTAAATTTCGCACGAAACACCGCCGTGCGACCTTAAAAATGCGCAAAGAACAGCGTTCACTTTTGTGGAAACTGCTAAAAAAGAGAAAGCGCCGCGGGTTGGACTTGATAAAATTCTAACGGTCTACTATAATACAGTATGTATGAGGAGGAGCCTGTCCAGAGGGCGTGTTCCTCCCCCTGACACACTGTCGCGGCCATGTGCGCCGCGGCGGACAAGGATGTAAGGAGGAATTGATATGACTCATGTTCTGCTGGAAAAGAAAGAGCATATCGCCGTGGCCACCATCAATCGGCCCAAGGCGCTGAACGCTCTGAATTCCGAAGTGCTGTCCGACCTGAACGAGCTGGTGGATATCGTCACCGCCGATCAGGATATTTATGCGCTGGTCATCACCGGCAGCGGCGAAAAGGCTTTCGTGGCCGGCGCCGATATCGGTGAGATGAGCACGCTGACGAAGGAGGGCGGCGAGGCATTCGGCAAGCACGGCAACGATGTGTTCCGCCGCATCGAGACGCTGCCTATCCCCACCATCGCCGCAGTCAACGGCTTCGCGCTGGGCGGCGGCTGCGAGCTGAGCATGAGCTGTGATATCCGTATCTGCGCCGATACCGCTGTGTTCGGTCAGCCCGAGACCGGTCTGGGCATTACCCCCGGCTTCGGCGGCACCCAGCGTCTGGCGCGTCTGGTCAGCCCCGGCATGGCCAAGCAGCTGATTTACACCGCCAAGAACATCAAGGCGGACGAGGCGTATCGCATCGGTCTGGTCAACGCCGTGTACCCGCTGGAGGAGCTGATGCCCGCCGCGGAGAAGCTGGCGCAGACCATCGCCAAGAACGCCCCCATCGCCGTTCGCGCCTGCAAGAAGGCCATCAACGACGGTCTGCAGACCGATATGGATCAGGCCATCGTTATTGAGGAGAAGCTGTTCGGCAGCTGCTTTGAGACGGCGGATCAGAAGGAGGGCATGGGTGCTTTCCTGGAGAAGCGCAAGCACGAGCCCTATCAGAATAAGTAACGCCGCACCGTATCGTTAATTGACAGGCGTGAGCCTGATAATTAAGCAATTCATGGAAAAATTTGAATTAGGAGGAACAATCATGAAAGTAGCAGTATTTGGCGCAGGTACAATGGGCAGTGGTATTGCTCAGGTTTTCGCAGCGAAGGGCCACACCGCTCTGATGTATGCTTCCAGCACCGCAAGCGCACAGCGTCATAAGGACAAGCTGGCCGCCTCCCTGAACAAGAAGGTCGCCAGGGGCAAGATGACCCAGGAAGCTGCTGATGATATCATGAGCCGCGTTCTGGTCGAGGAGTTCGAGGCCGCTGCCGATGCCGATCTGGTCATCGAGTGCGTCGCCGAGAACATGGAAGTCAAGAAGGAGCTGCTGGGCCGTCTGGATGCTCTGTGCAAGGATGAGACCATCTTCGCCTCCAACACCTCCTCTCTGTCCATCACCGAGATGGGCCAGGGCCTGAAGCACCACCTCATCGGTATGCACTTCTTCAACCCGGTGCCTGCCATGAAGCTGGTGGAGGTCATTGCCGGCGGCAACACCCCCGCTGACCTGGTGGACTACATCAAGAACCTCTCCACCGAGATCGGCAAGACCCCCGTGGTGGTCAACGAGGCTCCTGGCTTCGTGGTCAACAAGATCCTGATCCCCTATTGCAATGAAGGCGTTTGCGTTCTGCAGGAAGGCGTTGCCTCCGCAGAAGATATCGATATTGCTATGCAGCTGGGCTGCAACCACCCCATGGGCCCCCTGCATCTGGGCGACCTGATCGGCTGGGACGTGGTGCTGAACATTATGGACGTGCTGTTCAACGAGACCCACGATAGCAAGTATCGCGCAAACGTGCTGATCCGGAAGATGGTTCGTGCGGGCAAATTGGGTATTAAGTCCGGCGAAGGCTTCTTCAACTACAACAAGTAAAAATCAGGAAAAGGAGAAAAGAGTATGGATTTCCATCTGACTAAGGAACAGCTGCTCGTTCGCAAGATGTACCGCGAATTTGCAGAGAACGAAGTAAAGCCCCTGGCCGCCGAGATCGACGAGGAAGAGCGCTTCCCCATGGAAACCGTCGAGAAGATGGCAAAGCTGGGTATGATGGGCATTTACTTCCCCAAGGAGTACGGCGGCGCTGGCGCCGACGTGCTGTCCTATGCAATGTGCGTGGAGGAGCTGGCTAAGGTCTGCGGCACCACCGCTGTTATCGTTTCCGCCCACACCTCCCTGTGCGCCGCCCCCATCTTTGAGAACGGCACCGAGGAGCAGAAGATGAAGTATCTGCCCGACCTGTGCTCCGGCAAGAAGATCGGTGCTTTCGGTCTGACCGAGCCCGGCGCCGGTACTGACGCCCAGGGTCAGCAGACCACCGCTGTGCTGGATGAGTCCGGCGAGAACTACATCCTGAACGGCTCCAAGTGCTTCATCACCAACGGCAACGTGGCTGATACCTTTGTCATCATCGCCGTCACCGGCAAGACCACCGATAAGCGCGGCCGCACCATGAAGGAGATCTCCGCTTTCATCGTGGAGAAGGACGACAAGGGCTTCTCTCAGGGCAAGCACGAGAAGAAGATGGGTATCCGCGGCAGCTCCACCTGCGATCTGATCTTCGAGGATTGCGTGATCCCCAAGGATCGTATGCTGGGCAAGAAGGGCGAGGGCTTCAAGATCGCCATGAAGACGCTGGACGGCGGCCGTATCGGTATCGCTTCTCAGGCTCTGGGTCTGGGCGAGGGCGCCGTTGAGGAAGCCATCAAGTACACCAAGGAGCGCGTACAGTTCGGTAAGCGCATCTCCCAGTTCCAGAACACCCAGTTCCAGCTGGCCGATATGCACACCCGTATGCAGGCCGCTCAGTACGTGGTTTACGCTGCTGCCATGAAGAAGCAGAACCACGAGCCGTACTCCATGGATGCTGCCATGGCTAAGCTGTTCGCCGCCGAGGCCGCTTCCGATGTGACCCGCCGCGCCGTTCAGCTGTTCGGTGGTTACGGTTACACCCGTGAGTATCCTGTGGAGCGCATGATGCGCGATGCCAAGATCACTGAGATCTACGAGGGCACTTCCGAGGTCCAGCGCATGGTCATCGCCAGCAATCTGGGCGTTAAGTAATTGAGGAGGTAAAAGGTAAAATGAAAATCATCGTCACTGTTAAGCAGGTTCCCGATACCTCCGGTAAGGTGGCCGTGAACCCCGATGGCACCCTGAACCGTGCGTCCATGCAGACCATCATCAACCCCGATGACATGAACGCCGTTGAGGCCGCTCTGGCTCTGAAGGACGAGCTGGGCTGCAAGGTCGTGGCGTTCACCATGGGTCCCCCTCCCGCAGAGGGCATGCTGCGTGAGCTGATGGCCATGGGCGTGGACGAGGGCGTTCTGGTCACCGCTCGTGAGTTCGGCGGTTCCGATACCTACGCTACCTCCCAGATCATCGCCGCTGCCATCGACACCTACGGCATCGAGAAGGATGACCTCATCCTGGCTGGCCGTCAGGCCATCGACGGCGATACCGCACAGGTCGGCCCCCAGATTGCTGAGAAGCTGCATCTGCCCCAGGTCACCTATGCCGGCGAGATCTCCAAGGACGGCGACACCCTGACCGTCAAGCGTATGCTGGAGGACGGCTACATGACCATCAAGGTCAAGACCCCCTGCATGATCACCTGCATCAAGGAGCTGAACACCCCGCGTTACCTGTCCGTGGGCGGCGCGTTCGAGTGCTACAGCAAGCCTCTGGTCACCATGACCTACGAGACCCTGAAGGATCACCCCCTGATCGACAAGAGCACGATCGGCCTGGCTGGTTCTCCCACCAACATTCTGACCTCCTTCACGCCCCCTCAGAAGGGCGCGGGCATGATGCTCGAGGGCGCTGACAAGGCTACCACCGACAAGCTGGCAGGCATTCTGGCTGCCAAGCACATCATCTAAGGAAGGAGAAACGAAAATGGCTTTTAATAGTGCTGATACCGCTGCCTTCAAAAACGTATGGGTTTTCTGCGAGCAGCGTCAGGGCGTGATGATGCCCACTACCTTCGAACTGATCTCCGAGGGCCGGAAGCTGGCCAATGAGCTGGGCGTGGAGCTGTGCGGCATCCTGCTGGGCGACAACGTCAAGGGCATCGCCGCTGAGCTGGGCCAGTATGGCGCAGACAAGGTCTATGTCTATGATTCCCCCCTGCTGAAGGACTTCACCACCGATGCCTACACCAAGGTGATCGTGGAGGCCGTTGAGGAGCTGAAGCCCGAGGTGCTGCTGTTCGGCGCCTCCAACATCGGCCGCGACCTGGCTCCCCGCTGCGCCGCCCGCCTGCACACCGGTCTGTGCGCGGACTGCACCCACCTGGACATCGATATGCCCAACTACAAGGGCTTCCTGAAGGAAGCCTCCACGCTGCCCGAGGAGCGCATCGAGAAGCTGGGTACCGTGATGATCAACAAGGAGCCGCATGACGTCTCCCGCGACCTGAAGATGACCCGTCCTGCGTTCGGCGGTCACCTGATGGCCTCCATCATCTGCCCCCGTTTCCGTCCCGCTATGGCGACCGTTCGCCCCGGCGTTATGAAGAAGCGCGAGTGCCCCAAGAACGTGGAGATCATCGAGCCCAAGTTCGAGCTGACCGCTGCTGACATCCACACCGAGGTGGTAGATACCGTCAAGGCCGCCAAGAAGCTGGTTGACCTGATCGGCGCCGATTTCATCGTGTCCGTTGGCCGTGGTATCTCCAAGGACGTGGCGAAGGGCATCGAGCTGGCCGAGGAACTGGCTGAGGTTCTGGGCGGCGTCGTGGGTTCCTCCCGCGCCTGCGTGGACTCCGGCTGGATCTCCGCTGACCATCAGGTCGGCCAGACCGGCAAGACCGTCCATCCCAAGGTCTACATCGCTCTGGGTATCTCCGGCGCTATCCAGCACAAGGCTGGTATGCAGGATTCCGAGTGCATCATCGCCGTGAACAAGAACGACACCGCTCCCATCTTCGAGGTGGCTGACTACGGTATCGTGGGCGACCTGTTCAAGGTCGTTCCCGAGCTGATCGAATCCATCAAGGCCGCCAAGGCTGCCAAGTAAGTTGGATCTCTGACACAAAAAAAGAAACTCCGCCCTACGGCGGAGTTTCTTTTTTGTGTACGATGCCGCTGTGGATAGACACAGACGGGTTGGAGTGGAGGATAGAAAACGACAGACTGTCCCTTTTCGCGCAGTGAGGGAGCGGAAAAAGCGACAAGGGTTGCCTAAAATGGAAAATCGCGGTATAATATGAACAATACACTTTGCGCGCCGCGCAAAGACCGATTTGAGGTATTGAGGATGAAAACAGAAGAAAAGCTGAACATGACCATGCTCTGCGACTTCTACGAGTTGACTATGGGCAACGGGTACTTCCAGACCGGCTACAAGGATCGCATCGTCTACTTTGATGTGTTCTTCCGTAAGGTGCCGGACGGCGGCGGCTACGCCATCACGGCGGGGCTGGAGCAGCTCATCGACTATATCGAAAACCTGCACTTCACCGACGCGGATATCGCCTACCTCCGGGGCCGCGGTATCTTCTGCGAGGAGTTTCTGGCCTATCTGCGGGACTTCCGTTTTACCGGCGATATCTACGCCATCCCGGAGGGAACGCCGGTGTTCCCCAAGGAGCCGCTGGTGGTGGTGCGCGCACCGGCCATTGAGGCGCAGCTCATTGAGACCTTCACACTGCTGACCATCAATCACCAGAGCCTGATCGCCACGAAGGCCAACCGCATCAACCGAGCCGCCCGCGGCCGGACGGTGCTGGAGTTCGGCTCCCGCCGGGCGCAGGGTGCGGACGCCGCCATCGTAGGCGCACGCGCCGCTTTTATCGGCGGCGTGGCAGGTACGGCCTGCACACTGTCGGACGAGATGTACGGCGTACCTGCCGGCGGCACCATGGCCCACGCATGGGTGCAGATGTTCCCCAGCGAGCTGGAGGCGTTCAAGGCGTATTGCCGCCTGTATCCCACCAACGCCACGCTGCTGGTGGACACCTATAACACGCTGCACTCCGGTATTCCCAACGCCATCCGTGCCTTTGACGAGATCCTCAAGCCGATGGGCATTACCAAGTGCGGTATCCGTCTGGACTCCGGTGACTTGGCCTATCTGACCCAGAAGGCGCGGAAGATGCTGGACGACGCGGGCTGGACGGAGTGTAAGATCTCCGTGTCCAATTCGCTGGATGAGTATCTCATTCAGGATATGCTGCTGCAGGGCGCACAGATCGATATGTTCGGCGTGGGCGAGCGGCTCATCACCGCTAAATCCGAGCCTGTATTCGGCGGCGTGTATAAGCTGGTTGCCATTGAGGAGCCGGACGGCACTGTGGTGCCCAAGATCAAGGTCAGCGAAAACGTGGAGAAGATCACCGTACCCCACTTCAAGAAGGTCTACCGCTTCTACGGGCGGGATTCCGGCAAGGCCATTGCGGACTACATGACGCTTCACGACGAGGTGGTGGACGATACGAAGGATATCACCATCTTCGACCCGCTGGCCACTTGGAAGAAAAAGCGCGTCCACAATTTTGAGGCGCGGGAGCTGTTGGTGCCCGTGTTCCTGCAGGGTAAGTGCGTGTACAAGAGTCCGTCACTGCAGGAGATCCGGGAGTATTGCCGTCAGCAGGTGGACACCCTGTGGGACGAGGTGAAGCGCTTCGACTATCCACACAAATACTATGTGGATCTGTCCGATAAGCTGTGGGATATCCAGCAGCATCTGCTGCGCAGCTCGCAGGAGTAACCGGCCGACGTCATAAAATGTGAAAGGGAGGAATGACCGTGAGAAAGCCGAAGATCCAACAGAGAACAGAGCGCCGGATATCTGCGGCGCTGCGTCTGGTATTGGTAGCCGTGCTGCTGGCGGCACAGCTGTCACTGGTGTTCCTCCTGAGCCTGCTCCTCAAGCAGCGGGCGGCGCTGGCCTATACGATCTTGGAGGTGCTGGCCTTTGCCTATGCCGTGTATATCTGGACGAAGCCCGGTACTACCAGCTACAAGGTGGGGTGGATATTCCTGATCCTGTTCCTGCCTGTGGTGGGGCTGATCCTCTACTGGCTGTGGAACGGCGGGTGCCAATCCAAGCGTCTGGACTTGAAAAAGCTGCCGCTGCCGCAGGAGCCTGCCTATAAGCTGGAGGAGAGCCGACTCAATATCGAAAAGCTGCGGCAGACCACACCCCAATGGGCGGGAATGGCGTCATACCTAAACGGTAAAGGGTTCTCGCTTTACAGAAATACGCGGGCGACATACCTGCAAACGGGCCAAAAATTTCTGGAGGATATGCTGGACGCCATGGAGCGGGCGGAGCGTTTCATCTTTCTGGAGTACTTCATCATGGCGGAGGGCGAGCTGTGGGACCGCCTGACGGATGTCCTGCGGCGGAAGAGCGGGCAGGGCGTAGAGATCAAGCTGATCTTTGACGACTTCGGCAGCATGATGCGTATGCCGGCGGAGAAGGTGGAGGCGCTGCGCCGTGCCGGCGTGGAGGTCATCGTCTTCAATCCGGTACACCACTATGTGAACCGCCTGTACTTCAACTACCGCGACCACCGGAAGATCACCTGCATCGACGGTGATATCGCCTACACCGGCGGCGCCAATATTGCCGACGAGTACGCCGATATCATCCAGCGCTTCGGCTACTGGAAGGACTGCGGCGTCCGGCTGGAGGGCGAGGGCGCGTGGGGGCTGACACGGGAGTTTATCTTCATGTGGGAGCGGCTGGGCGGTGAAATGCACAGTGAGCACGACTATTACCGTCCCATGCACCATGCCCTGTCCGATGGCTTCTGCCAGACGGTGGTGGACGGGCCGGACAATAACCCGGACGCCACAGCGGAGGATGTGTTCCTTCAGATGATCTCGCGGGCGCGGCAGACGGTGTATATCACCACACCGTATCTGGCCATTGACGAATCCATGATCAAGGCGCTGTGTCTGGCCGGAGACAGCGGTGTGGATGTGCGCCTGATGATGCCGGGCATCCCGGATCACAAATTTGCCTATCAGGTGGCACAGAGCTATTTTCCGGAGTTGACAGAACACGGTGTGAAGATATATACTTACACGCCGGGGCTTATCCACGGTAAGACCGTGATGGTGGACCGAGAGGCGGCGTTTATCGGCTCGGTGAACATGGATTTCCGCAGCTTCCAGCTGCACTTCGAGTGCGGCGAGATCCTCTACCGGATGCCCGCCATCGAATCGCTGCTGGAGGACATGGATCAGATCCTCCAGCAAAGCGAGCAGGTAACGCCGGAGCGTATCAAGGCGCGGCCGTGGTACCTCCGTGTGGCCGGCGACGTGCTGCGGCTGTTCGCCATGTGGATGTGAAAGGAGCGGAGCGCAGATGGCCTGTTATATTTTCGGCGCGGGCAGCTTTTACGGCCTTTCCCAACGTCCCATACCGGGGGATATCATCATTGCCGCCGACGGCGGCTGGGAGCCGTGCAGGGGGGAGGGGCTGACGCCCGACCTGCTGCTGGGGGATTTTGATTCCCTGCACACCGTACCGGACTTTGCCCATATCCGCCGCGTACCGGTGGAAAAGGACGACACCGACATGATGCTGGCCATCAAGGAGGGACTTGCCCGGGGCGAGACGGAGTTCCACCTCTATGGCGGCATGGGCGGCCGCCGCACCGACCACACCATTGCGAATTTACAGTGCCTGCTGTATCTGGCGGCGCACGGTGCGCAGGGCTGGCTGTATGGCGATGGGGAGCAGTTTACCGCCATTTGCGGCGGCGAGATCACCCTCCCGGCCCGGGAAAAGGGCATTGTGTCCGTGTTCTGTATGGGTGCGGATGCGCAGGGCGTGACCATCGAGGGCGGGCAGTACACCGCGCATGACACGGTGCTGACGGCGTCGTTCCCGCTGGGCGTCAGTAATCATTTTGTGGGCAACCCTGTCCGCGTGGCTGTCACGCAGGGCAGTTTGCTGGTAGGTTTGATCGAAAAGGAGTAAAAGAACATGAAAAAGAATGGAATGAACAAGCTGCTGGCGCTGCTGCTGGCACTGGTGATGGTGTTGGCACTGGCCGCCTGCGGCAATAAGGACCAGGGCGACAACGGCGGCGCCGGTGATGATGCCAACGTTGTGACCGACGGTGTTGTGGCCGATGGCGCTACTGTTGGTGAGGGCAAGACCGCCTTTACCGTGGAGGTCGTGCAGCTGGACGGCACCTCCATCAAGTTCACGGTGAACACCGACAAGGCCACCGTGGGCGAGGCGCTGCTGGATCTGGGCATCGTGGCAGGCGACACCACCGAGTACGGTCTGTATATCAAGACGGTCAACGGTGTGACGCTGGACTATGATGCGGACGGCGCCTACTGGGCGTTCTACATCAACGGCGAGTATGCCTCCACCGGTGTGGATTCCACCAACATCGAGGCTGGTGCGACCTACACACTGAAGGCAGAGGCGGCAGCAGCTACCGAGGGCTGATACGGACTGCAAGGCGCATGACGTAAAAAAGAAAGACACGGCAGTTGCCGTGCCTTTCTTTTTTGCGTTTTTCAGGGTACCAGCGCCGCCTCGGCCTCACCCATGAGATAGAGGGAGCCGCAGCACAGTATCGCACCGTCAGGAGGCGTGCTGTCCAGCGCCAGCGCCGCGCCGTCCGCCACAGAGCCGCAGGCCGTTACCGGCTTGCCAAGCGGCGTCAGGTAGGACGCCAGCTCCTGCGCCGGCAGTGCGCGGGGGTTGTCCGGCGTCACGGTGATGAACCGGGCCGTATAGGGCAGGAGCGGGGTGTACATATGGGCGTAGTCCTTGTCACCCATTACGCCGGTGAGGACGGTCAGCGGCCGATCGGACAGGTAATCCGCGATATTCTCCACCAGCGCTGCCATGCACTGGGGGTTATGCCCGCCGTCCATGACCACCAGCGGCTCCCACCGCACCACCTCGAAGCGGACGGGCCAGCGCACCTGCGCCAGACCCTGCCGCACCGCGTTTTCGTCGATGTGCCAGCCACGGCGACGCAGCACCTCCGTTACCGTCAGTGCTGTGGCGGCGTTGTACAGCTGCATCCGGCCCAGCAGCGGCAGGTGTAGATCGGTCAGGTCACCGAAATTGAAGGCCTGCCCGTCCAGCGAATGGGCGAGAGGGGAGAGAGCGTCCATGTCCACCGGGTGCAGCGTGACGCCGCAGGAGCGGCATCGTGCGGATACGATCTCCGCAACAGACGGCGCGCAGGGGTACAGCACCGCCTCGCAGCCGGGCTTGATGATGCCGGACTTGGTGGCGGCGATCTTCTCCACGGTATCGCCCAGATAGGTCGTGTGATCCAGACCGATGTTGCACAGCACGGCGGCCTCCGGCGCGGGGATGGCGTTGGTGGCGTCGAACTCGCCGCCCATGCCCACCTCGCACACCACGATGTCGCACTTACGCCGGGCAAACCATGTGAAGGCGATGGCGGTCACCATCTCAAACTCCGAGGGGTGGTCGACCATGCTGTCCGCCAGCGGCCGCACCTCCTCCGTGATGGCGCACAGCTCCTCGTCGGGAATCTCCTGACCGTCCACCTGCATCCGCTCGTTGAAGCGAAAGATGTAGGGCGATGTGTACAGTCCCGTGCGATACCCAGCGGCTTGCAGGATGGATGCCAGCATGGCGCAGGTGGAGCCCTTACCGTTGGTGCCGGTGACGTGAACGAACCGTACTGTCCGTTCCGGATGTCCCAGCTTTTCCAACAGCTCATGGATGCGCCGGAGCCCCGGCTTGCTGCGCCGCCAATCCACCGCATGGATGTAGGCCAGCGCCTCACGGATCGTCATGCTTTCTGCCTCCCTTGGCCTGAATGTGCCGCTGTACGCCGCTGAGTGCGCCGCGCCGCAGCAGCAGCCACACAATGAGGGTATCCACCGAAGCGGTCAGGGCGAACTGGATGCCGCGGGACACCAGCTTTGCCAGGAAAAATGCCTCTTTCGCCTCGCCGCCGTATACCAGCGCCAGCGCCATGCTCTGCCACAGGACGGAGCCCAGCAGCGCCGCAGGGAAGAAGGCCAGCGCTGTCCGGGGCAGGGTGCTTTTCTCCAGCACATAGCGCCGCACCAGACCGGCCAGCAGGCCGTACAGGATGGGCGGCAGGCAGAAGATGGGGTTATAGCCGAAGGGGGAGAACAGGCAGCCGATCAGATCGGCGGCGAAGCCCACCAGCGCGCCGGGGATGGGGCCGCACAGCAGACCCGCCAGCACGATGGGCAGCGCCTCCAGCGAGATGCGGGTGGTTTCCGCCGGGATGAGGGTCAGCACCCGCGCCAGCACCACGCTCATGGCGGTCAGCAGGGCGCAGACAGTCAGGGAATAGGTGCTGAAAGCGGGACGTGCGACAGTTGACATTTCTTTTTCGGGCATAAAAAAACCTCCTTATCCTTGGGATGGGAGGAATCTTACAGATAGTAAAACAACATACTGCCGTGTGGAAGCTGGAATGGAATCGCGGAGCAAGCTCCTTCGTCCGGCGGCAGCCTCCCATCCGTCCGGCACTTAACGCACCATTCCTACACACGCGCTGGCTGTATTATACAGCGCCCTATTGGAAAAAACAAGGGGGTATTTTCCGTATGGAGGTCATTCTGAAGAACGATAGCATAGCCCCCTCCGGCACGCCGGAGGGGGCTATGCTTAGTTATCCTGTACTGCTCGCCGTCAAGTATGCACCTTGGCCGCGTTTACTTGGCGACGGTGCTGACGCCAGTCTTGTTGAAGCCGGGACTGAGCTTGCCGTTGGCGTTGACACCGCGGACGGTGTAGCTGTATTTAACGCCGCTGGTCACGTTCTTGTCCGTCCAGCTCTTGCCGTTGACGTTCGCAACAGCCACCCACTTCGTATCGCCGGGGGCCTTGCGGTACACACGGTATGTCCGGGCGTCCGCCGCGTAGCTCCATGTCACGACGATGCCGTTCTTTCCGGCGGTCGCCGCGCTCAGCGTCACATTGGCGGGCGTGGTGGGCGATGCCGTCACCATGGCGCTCTTGCCCGCAGAATCGTAGCCGCCGAGCGTAACGCCGTCATCCGCCACAGCACGCACCGTGTAAGTGTACTTCGTACCCTTGGCGGCGGTGATGTCCTTCCACTCCGTGTCGCGGACATTTTTGGCGACGACCGTCCATTTGCTGTTCACCGCATCCTTGCGGTACACCCGATAGGCGTGGGCGCCGTTGGCCTTCTGCCACGTCACCAGAATGCCGGCGGAGTCCGCCTTGGCGCTGACCAGTACCACCTTGGCGGGGGTGGTGGACGCCGTCGGCATGGTGGCGCTGACGCCAGTTCGGTCGA